>JABLTK010094879.1_pt1 | contig 14455 bp, 11 predicted proteins | sample 7160131 | NCBI WGS metagenome assembly JABLTK01 (sample SAMN14651221, study PRJNA627086) | human gut metagenome | isolation source: feces | host: Homo sapiens
TAATCAATCTAAGAATTGTTACTATACATAGATAAAATGCAACCATCTTATCTAGCAAAAAATATTGCACTCCCGAGCATACATTTTGGGATAAATTGTAATAAATATAAGAAACCCTATTTTTCTGAATTATGCTACATATTGAAATTATGAAAGCAAGCAAGCCAAATACTTGTGCTAATAAAAATTGTGTTGTCATATTTCATAGTATGCCAAAAATAGACAATTCGTTAATTGTGACTAAATACAATTTTAGCATTTTGCGTTTAATATTTTACAATTATGTCAAGCTTTGTTATTATATAGAAAAAAAACTAAGGCGGATAATTTTCAGGTTACTCCAACCCAACTATTGACAAAGAGCCCGAAATTTGTGATAACAAAAAAGCTAATTTGAAGATTAATTTCAAATTAGCTTTTTTATTGGCTGGGCTGGGAGGATTCGAACCGCCGAAATGCCAGAGTCAAAGTCTGGTGCCTTACCACTTGGCTACAGCCCAATATATTTATTTTATGGGGTGAAAGATGGGACTCGAACCCACGGCCTCCAGGGCCACAACCTGGCGCTCTAACCAACTGAGCTACATCCACCGTCTTTCCAATTGCAAGTTATATTGTAACTTATTTTTTCCAGCTTGTCAATAATAATTATTATATTGTGTTGTAGTTTTTAAATTTTCAGGTGGTTCACTAGCTGAATATATGGAGCGCAAGGTGTTGATATATCTTAAAATAGGTCTTAGAGTAAATGTGTCGAAATTTGTCGAGCGATTTTGCTTGAAAATTGGCACATTCTGGTATAAATATAAGATGATACTCATTCGGAAAAGAGGCTATGAAAATGATAAGTATTTCTGATTTACAAAAGTTTGTTGGGGCAGATGAGTTGTGTATGTGGATTATTAGCAGTATTGTTTTTTCTATATTTTATTCAATTATAAATGTTTTCACATTTAAGTACTTGTTTGATGCTAATTGTACTAAAAAGAAATTGATAATTTTTATTGCAATTGATTCTGTTATAAAATCCATATGCACTATTTTTGTGCCAGCACCGTACTACAGGCTATTAAATATGGTATTTTCTGTCATGTTGTTGAAAGTAATCATATGTGAGAATACGGCCAAGTGTATTGTTGGAGAAGCAACTAATTTTATTACGATAATCTGCTCAGAAATTTTGTTTTTAAAAGTTTTTGAATATTTATATACTGATATATCCTCATATATAGAGGGCATGTATGACTTTGTTTATAAAATGTCGATGGTTATTGGAATATTAGCTGTAAAATTAGTTATTTATGCATTAATAAGGAAAAATGAAACTAAAGTAAAGATTAGTGAACATTTAAGCAGAAAGATTAAAGATTCTATAATATTAGTATCTTCAATAGAAATATTGTTGATATTTTTTAACTTTGTTGAAATGGCGATTTATATAAGTAATTTTCCATATAGTATACTTGTGTTGGATATATTTTTCTTGGCAACATATTTTTATTATAGCATTAGATTTATACTTAAGGCGGCTAAGCTAGAAGAACAAGACACTGTAATAGAAAATTTGGAAGCGTACAATAAAACTTTATCTATAATGTATGACAGAATTAGATGCTTTAAACATGATTTTTCAAATTTCGTTCAAGCTCTTGATGGATATGCCAAAACGGATGATTTGAAAGGAATAAAGTCAATGACAGCATCTGTGCTAAAAAAGTGTAAAACGGTTAATACAATGGGAATATTAAATCCTAAAGCATTGAACAATCCAGCAATTTATAGTATCATCACAAGTAAGTACTATGTTGCAGTCGAAGCAATGGTACAAATGAATATAGAAGTAATGTTTAATGTTGGAGAAATTGGTGTTGATTCATATGATTTTTGCGTAATTTTGGGGATATTATTAGATAATGCTATAGAAGCAGCGAAAGAGAGTGACGAGAAAATTGTTAATGTAAAATTTCAAAGAAATAAAAAAAATAACAAAGTCGTTATCGTAGAGAATTCATATAAGGATAAGGACATTGATATAACTAAAATATTTGAAAAAGGGTATAGTACAAAACCAGAAAGCCTAGAACATGGTCTTGGTTTATGGAATGTTAAAAGAATACTAAGCCATACAAGTGAGCTAGAATTATTTACTTCTAAAGGGAAATTGTTTAAACAGGAAATAGAGATGTATGAAGTTTAGTTATCCAATAAATACAAGAGAGGATTTTAGCGAAATTATTTGAAACAATAAATTAGCAAATAAGTGTTAGGAGAATAAATATAATGGAATATATGAAGCAAGAGAAGGTTCTATAATTTAGTTTGGGTGCATAACAAAAAACTCTTCACTAATGTGAAGAGTTTGGAGCCAGTGATCGGAATCGAACCAACGACCTACTGATTACAAGTCAGTTGCTCTACCAACTGAGCTACACTGGCAATATGGTGACCCGAGGGAGAGTCGAACTCCCCACTCCGCCGTGAAAGGGCGATGTCTTAACCGATTGACCATCGGGCCACATATGGTGAGCCATCGCAGATTCGAACTGCGGACAACTTGATTAAAAGTCAAGTGCTCTGCCAACTGAGCTAATGGCCCATATGTGTTTACTGTGCAAGTTTCACTTGCGACTGCTCTTATATACTACTACATTTTTTTTGCTGTGTCAACAAAATTTTTTGTAAAAATTCAAAAAAATTTCACATAGTTTTAAAAGCTTGAAATATCAACAAATGAAACTGCACTATGATGAAATTTATATTACCCAACCGCCATTAGGTGAAAGGACTTGACCAGTTATGTAACTCGCATCATCACTTGCTAAAAAGAATGCGGCATTGGCGATGTCAGATGTTTCTCCAATTCTTTCTAGTGGAATTTCATTTCGTATTTCTTCAAATTCACTCACCGTTAGATTACTTACCATGTCTGTCATTACTATGCCTGGAGCAATTGCATTTACTGTTATTCCTGATGGACCTACTTCTTTGGCTAATGCTTTTGTAAATCCTATTATTGCTGCTTTGCTAGCTGAATATGCAACTTCCATTGATGCACCTACTAGTCCCCATACGGAAGATATATTAATTATTTTGCCTGATTTTTGTGATATCATGTGAGGTAAAACATTTTTTGTTGTTAAGAATGTTCCTGTCACATTAACTTCGAATAGATTATTCCATTCTTCTAACGACATTTCTTGAAGTAGGCAAGAAGAGGAAATACCAGCATTATTTACTAATATATCAATGTGTCCGTGTTTTTCTATTGCAAAGTTAATCATTGCTTCGACGTCTTTTGGATTTGAAACATTTGCTTTGAAGATTTCAACATTTTTATATTGTTTTGCGATATCTAGTGCAGCATATTCTGATTTGTTGTAGTTCAGTATAACGTTGTAGTTTTCTTTCGCAAATTTTTCTGCTATGGCTCTTCCAATTCCTCTAGAACCACCTGTTACAATTACTGTTTTCATTTTATCAATCCTTTCTATTTGTGCATAAGATACAACAAAGGTCGACCTTTTGAGTCGACCTAAAATTTATTCTTTTGCTGCTTTCTTTTTAAATTCACCTGAAAAAACTTTTGGGATAGCTGTTATCATTTTATAGAAAGCAATTCTAATTTTCTTTGCTATTAAATATGATTTCTTCAACTTAGGTACCTCAAGAGCGGTTGTTTCTACTTTAGAAACAGTAACCTCTTCTTTAGAAATATTAGCTGAATAATTTTTAGCATTATTGTTATCCCAATTATTGTTTCCATCTCTAAAACAGAAATTAATCATATCATATGACGGAGCTAAATTTATTTCCGTCTCGTATGTACTATCATCTATCTTATCTAATTTAATCTCTTGTATATTCTCCCAAAGTAGACCGAAACCGTAGTGAACGTATATCTCATCTGTTGTTGGCGTTGCTAGATCTCCTTTGTATGTAAGCTTTGCGGTTCTTCCTTCGATTAAATTATCTGTATCAAAATAAACTTTTTCACTAACTGACATGGTATTCACTCCTTAATTTTTATCTTTTGTTAAAATAATTATATATATAATAAAAAAAAACTGCAATACTTTTTTAAAAAAATTGTTATATCTTGAAAAAATAAGTGGGATTATGAAAAAAGGCTCGCAAGTGTAAAGTTTTGACGTGAAATATTGTCTTTTATGTAATCTTATGGTAAAATATTTACGGAGTTTTTTAAGAAAGGTGAATGATAGATGAATCAAATATTATACTCGGAAAGAAGCGGAAATGAATCAAATAAAAAAATTATAATACTTTTGATTGCGTTAGTGGTTGTTATAGTTTTAGCAATTTTTGTTATATCAGGCATGCTAAATCGCAAAATTTTAGCAAATGTTTATATAGGCAATGTGAATGTTGGTATGCAAACGCAAGAAAAGGCTAGAGAACTTCTCGAATCTGAATTTGAAACATACAAAAGCACAAAAATCAAATTAACATTAAACGGCAAGGAAGAAATTTATACTGCTGATGAACTTGGAATAAATCTTGAATCTACGTTAGATAATACAATTTCAAATGCTTATCAATATGGAAGAGATGGCAATTTCTTCGAGAACAGTTCTAGTGTTGTGAAAAGTTACTTTAATGATAATAAGATAGTGGTAAATATAATTTTCGATGATGAAAAATTGAAGGAATCACTTGATAAGTTAGCTGGGGAGAGCGAAGAAACCGCAACAGATGATACATGTGAAATACAGGATGATAAGATAGTTATAGTAAAAGGTCACGATGGCAATAAAATAGATTTCGAACTTGCAAAGCGATATATTGCTACTGCAGTTATAAATGGAGTTGTTAATGTAAATGTGCCGACAGCAGATGGAAATGCAAATAGAATAGACCTAAAAAAATTATATGATGATACATATGTTGCACCTCAAAATGCTAGCTATACTTCAGGTGAAAAGTTTAAGCTTGTTGTGGACAAAAGTGGTAAGGATTTTGACTTGAGTGAAGCACAATCAGCCTATAATAGTGCTAAAGCTGGAGAAGAAATAACAATTAAATTTAAGGAAGTCGAGGCCGAAACTAAAGTTGCAAATTTAGATGTTGCATTATTTAAGAATATTTTATCAACATTTTCAAGCACGTATGATCAAAGCATTACAGGAAGAGTAACAAACCTTAAAGTTGCAGCAGAGAGATGCAATAACACAATTTTGTATCCAGGCGAAGAGTTTTCATATAACAAAGCTCTAGGTACAAGAACTGTCGCTAATGGGTTTGCTCCTGGTCATTCGTTTGCAGGTGGGAAAGTTGTTACAACAATAGGCGGGGGAATATGCCAAGTATCTTCTGCATTATATAACGTTGTTTTGGAAGCTGATTTAGAAGTAACCAATAGAGTTGCACACGGTTTGTACGTTGAATATGTAAAACCTAGTTTGGATGCAACTGTTGTTGATGGAGTTATTGATTTTAAATTCAAAAACAATAGAAAATATCCTGTAAAAATCGGAGCAACAGTGGAAAATGGCGTTGTTACAGTAACTTTATATGGAATAAAGAATGAAAATGAGCCGATTATAGAGATCGAATCTGTTGTATTGGAAACAATACCATACAAGACTGTAAATGAAAATGATTCTTCAATGAAAGTTGGAACATCAAAAGTTGTTCAAGATCCAGTTAACGGATATGTTTCAGAAGCATACAGAATCGAAAAAGATTCTTCAGGAAATGTTATTTCAAGAACTCTTATATCAAAAGACAGATATGCAGCAACTAATAAAATTATTAAAGTTGGAACAAAGGTTGAACCGACCCCGACACCGGTACCAACTCCAACACCTACGCCTGACTATTCAGACGATGATGGAAGAGAGTTACCTCCAGGATGGGATTCGCCAGAAAGTCCATATGGTAGGCCTTAAAATATTAAGTTGAAAAATATGATATTTATTGTATAATTAGGAAAGTATATGAGTATACAGTAGTTTAGGAGGTAACAAATGAAAAAAATAATGTTTGTTTGTTCAGGAAATACATGCAGAAGTGCAATGGCAGAACAACTTTTTTTAAAGAAAATTAAAGAAAGAAATTTACAGGAGAAATTTTCGGTTTCTTCTGCAGGTATAATTGGTTTTTCAAATGCTGCGTCACCAGACGAGGTGAAAAAAGTCATGATGGACGAGTACGGTATAGATATAACAGCACATAGGGCGAGAAGAGTAAATAGGGAAGATGTAGACGAAATGGATTTGATTTTAACTATGACAAAAGGTCAAGTAATCGGACTTCTCGGAGTAAATCCTGATTCTAAAGGTAAGACATATCCTTTAAAAGAGTATGTTGGATTAACAGGAAATATCGATGACCCTTTTGGCGAATCATTAGAAGTGTATTCTGCGTGTGCAAAAGAATTAAATCATTGTATAGATTTGCTATTGGATAAGGAGGTAAAAGAATGATTGCGATTGGAGCTGATCATGGTGGATACCTATTGAAAGATGAAATAATCAAAGAGTTTGAAGGAGAAATCGAGTTTAAGGATTTTGGCACATTTTCGACGGAATCTGTGAATTATCCTGAAATAGCTTTTAAAACTGCTGAAAGTGTTGCAAGTGGCGAGTGCGAGGCGGGAATTTTAATTTGTCGTAGTGGAATTGGTATGGATATTGCCGCAAATAAAGTAAAAGGAATAAGATGTGCAAATGTTGCAACGATGAAAGCAGCAAGACTTTGCAAGGAACATAACAATGCAAATATGATTGCACTTGCTGCTGATGAGATAACAATTGAGGCGGCAAAAGAAATAGTTTATATTTGGCTTAACAGTGAGTTCTTGGGTGGTAGACACCAAACAAGAGTGGATATGATAACAGAGTACGAGAATAAAAAGTAAGGAGGAGAGCAATTTGCGATTAGCAAGTTGTGAGAAATTATGGTAATTAATAGTATAATAGCTTTTGTTTTGGCAGCTTTATCTTCGGCGATTTTTGCTCCGATGACAATAAAACTTGCATTTAGGGTTGGTGCGATAGATATACCAAAAGATGCAAGAAAGATTCATGCAAAACCAATGCCAAGAATTGGTGGTTTGTCATTTATATTAGCATTTTTTATAGCAGTTTTATTTGTTTTACTTACTAGCAATGTTTCTAATATGCCAAATTTATTTGGCTTTTTCCTAGGAGCAGGTATAGTAGCAGCTGTTGGTTTTATAGATGATACAAAAAATATAAAGCCATGGATGAAATTCTTAGGCCAATCACTAGCAGCAGCTTGCGTTATTGCAAGCGGACTTAGAATTTGTTATATCAACATTCCATTTCTAGTTTTATACGGACTTAATGACGTACTTTCAATAATAATAACTTATTTTTGGCTTGTTGGTGTCACAAACGCAATAAATTTAATTGATGGATTAGATGGTCTTGCAACTGGTGTTTCAGCAATTTCAACATTATCATTGCTTGTTATCTTTATTTTAAATGGTGCAAGTGAAATTGCTATAGTTTTAGTTGCAGCACTACTTGGCGGATTGATTGGATTTTTACCATACAATTTTAATCCGGCTAAAACCTTTATGGGAGATGCTGGTTCAAACTTTTTAGGATTTGTTTTAGCAACACTTTCTATGATTGGTCTTGCTAAGACATATACTGTAATGACTATTGTATTGCCAGTAGTAATACTTGGACTTCCAATATTTGATACACTTTTTGCTATCTGTAGAAGACTTGCACATCATAAATCTATAATGCAAGCAGATAGAGGTCATATACATCATAGACTTATTGATGCAGGACTTTCTCAAAGGCAAGCTGTCATTATATTGTACGCAATCACAGCTCTTTTAGGAATTTTTGCTGTAATAATTTTAGAAAGTGATATTTGGAAGATTGTCGCACTTGGCATGATACTCGCTATTTTGTCAGTGTTAGGCTCGAGAGATATATTTAATGCTAGAAAGGAAAATCAAACTATGAATTTAAAAACTAAAGAAGAAATAAAACCAAAATCAGATAGATTAAAAGTCATGTTAGTATTTGGTACAAGACCTGAGGCTATTAAAATGTGCCCACTTGTACAACATTTAAAAGAGCATAAAGAGATTGACACGGTTGTATGCGTTACAGCACAACATAGACAAATGTTAGACCAAGTTTTAGAGGCATTTAATATTAAGCCGGATTATGATTTAAATGTAATGAAAGATTGTCAAACACTTACTCACATAACATCAAAAGTTTTAGAAGGTTTAACAGAAGTTATAAATAAAGAAAATCCAGATATAGTACTAGTTCATGGAGATACAACTACAACATTTGCGGCAGCACTTGCAGCTTTTTATACAAAGACAAGAGTTGGACATGTTGAGGCAGGACTTAGAACTTATGACAAGTATTCACCATATCCAGAAGAGATGAACAGAAAACTTGTAACTCAAATAGCAGATTTGTATTTTGCACCAACACAAAATAATAAGAACAACTTACTAAAAGAAATGATATCAAACGAGGATATATATATAACAGGAAATACAGTTATCGACGCTTTAAAAACTACTGTTAGAAGTGATTATAAATTTGAACATCCAGTTCTTTCAAAGATTGATTTTAATAAAAAAGTTATATTCATGACGGCACATAGAAGAGAAAATTTAGGTGAACCTCTTCGTAATATTTGTCTTGCAGTTAAAGAATTAGCAGAAAAGAATAAAGATGTTGAAGTTGTATATCCAGTTCATTTAAATCCAGCAGTACAAAATACTGCAAAAGAAATACTTGGAAACACAAAGAATGTACATCTAATTGAACCATTAGATGTTATAACTACTCATAATTTAATTAACAGATCATACATGGTTCTTACAGACTCTGGTGGTATTCAAGAAGAAGCACCTTCACTTGGAAAACCAGTATTAGTATTAAGAAGAGAAACGGAAAGACCAGAAGCTGTAACAGCAGGAACTGTAAAGATTGTTGGAACAGACAAAGAATTGATAGTAGAAGAAGCTACAAAACTATTAACAGACAAAGAAGAATATGCAAAGATGAGCAAAGCTACAAATCCTTATGGAGATGGACTTGCTTGTGATAGAATTATAAAGGCTATCGAGTACTATTTTGGAGTATCTACTGAAAAACCAACAGATATGTAAAACAAAGGAGAAAAGCATGAATTCAAGAGAATTAGCATTGAATATTTTATACAAAGTTGAATTTGGCGAGGGCTATGCAAACATAGAAATCGATAAAGAATTTAATAAATCAGATTTAATAGATTTAGATAAAGCACTAGCATCAGAGATTGTATATGGTGTTTTAACTTGGAAGATAACTATAGATGAAATCATAAAGATGCATTCAAGCATAAAAATGCAAAAAATATCACCATGGATTTTAAATATTTTGAGAATTGGAATTTATCAAATAGTGTTTTTAGATAGAATCCCAGAGAGTGCGGCAGTAAATGAAAGTGTTAAATTAGCAAAGAAATATGGACATGAAATGTCTGCAAAATTTGTTAATGCAATATTAAGAAAGATAGAAAAAAATGAAATGGATAAATTACTCGAACATCTTTCAACGAAGGCACTTTTAGAAGATGAGATAATTTCTATAGTAACATCACATCCACTTTGGTTAGTAGATGAGCTTTTAAAGGAGTATGACAAAAAGTTTGTTACAGAGCTTTTAAACGCAAACAACATAAAACCAGATATAACAATTAGAGCAAATTTGTTAAAAACGAGTAGAGATGATTTGTTCAATCTGTTAAGACTTAAGAGAGTTGATTGCAGAAAAGGCAATTTACAAGATAGCATAAAGGTAAAAAAATTAACCGATTTTGGAACACAACTTTATACAGTTCAAGATGAGGCAGCGCAGCTTGCATGCTTAAAACTTGATCCAAAGCCTGGCGAAAAAATATTGGATGCTTGTAGTGCACCAGGAGGAAAAACAACTTATATAGCGCAACTTATGGAAAATAAGGGAAGAGTTGATGCTTGGGATATACATCCTCACAGAGTAAGACTTGTAGAAGAGGCAGCAAAGACATTAGGAATAGACATTATAAAGGCTAATGTTAAAAATGCTACTGAATACACTACAGCATTTAATGGACATTATGATAGAATTTTGCTTGATGTGCCATGTACAGGTATTGGTGTAATAAGAAAGAAACCAGATATAAAATGGACTAGAAAAGTAGAAGATATAGATGAAATGGTAGAAATTCAATCACAAATATTAGACACATGTTCAGAATATCTTAGAACTGGTGGAAGACTTGTTTATAGCACCTGCACAGTTTTCAAAAGAGAAAACGAAGAACAAATCGAAAGATTTTTAATGAAACATACCGAGTATAAATTGTTAGAAAAAATAAATTTATATCCACACATAAATGATACAGATGGATTTTTTATAGCAGTATTACAAAGACTATAAACAAAAAGGATCTGATAAAATGATAAACATTAGAGATTTAACACAAGAAGAATTGGATGAAGAAATAATTAAATTAGGAGAAAAGAAGTTTAGAGCTAAGCAAATTTTTGCTTGGCTTTATCGTGGTGTTGATAGTTTTGATGAGATGACAGACTTGTCAAAAGAATTGATTCAAAAATTGAAAGAAAAATTTGTGTTAAAACTTTTAGAAGTAGATAGTTTTCAAAAATCAGTAGATGGTACAATAAAATATCTTTTTAAACTAAATGATGGACATGCTATAGAAAGCGTTATCATGAAATACAAATATGGCAATACAGCATGTGTTTCAAATCAGGTTGGTTGTAAGATGGGTTGTAATTTTTGTGCATCTGCTAGAATTGGATTTATAAGAAGCTTGACACCAGGTGAAATCGTTAGTCAAATACTAGAGATAGAAAAACATTCTGGTGAAAAAATATCAAATGTAGTATTCATGGGAATTGGAGAACCAATGGATAATTACGATAATGTAATAAAAGCAGTTAGACTTATAAACGATCCAAAAGGTTTGAATATTGGTGCTAGACATATAAGTATCTCTACATGCGGACTAATTCCAGGAATAAAGAGACTTGCAGATGAGAATATACAATGTAATCTTTGTATTTCTCTACATAGTAGTAGAAATGAAGTAAGGTCAAATATGATGCCAATAAATAAAACATATAACATAGATGAGCTTATACCTGCATGCAAAGAATATATACAAAAAACGAATAGACGAATAACTTTTGAATATGCTTTAGTAGATGGAGTAAATGATAGTAGAGAAGATGCTCTTCATTTGGCAAGACTTCTAAAAGGCATGCTATGTCATGTAAATTTAATTCCTGTGAATAAAATCAAGGATGGTATATATGAAAAGAGCAGTACGGAAAAGATTTTAGCATTTAGAGATTTGCTAAACGAAAAAGGTATTGTTGCAACTGTCAGAAGAGAGCTAGGCTCAGATATTGCAGCTGCTTGTGGCCAATTGGTAAGAGATAAAAAAGGAAGCAATTAAGTTATATTGACTAAATTTGTTAATTTATATATAATACTAAAGGAGAGAGGTGAGTGTTTGTGCAATACTACGGTGTGAGTGACATTGGAAGAAAAAGAAAAGAAAATCAAGATAGAATCTATCTTCCTGATAATACCAGCGAATTAAAATTGTTTATTCTTGCAGATGGTATGGGAGGAGCTAATGCTGGTAGTGTTGCAAGCAGTACAGCGATTGATTTTATTAAGAAGTATATAACTAAGCGCTGGACATCGATTTCTTTAGAGAGAGAAGAAATTGAAAAGCTTATCGATGATGCTATATCAGAGGCTAATAACTTTGTTTATAGCAAGTCAAAAGGTACAAACGAATATGCAGGAATGGGAACGACCATTATTGTTGCAATTACTTTTAGAAATAAAGTTTACATTGGACACATTGGTGATAGTAGACTTTATAGAGTGAGAAAAAATATTATTAGGCAACTAACAAGAGACCATTCTTATGTTGAAGCGCTTGTTCAGAGTGGCAGTATTACGAAAGAAGAAGCAAAAGTGCATCCTCAAAAAAATGTTTTACTTAAGGTGCTCGGCTGTGAAGAAAATGTCAAGCCTGATATTATTACAAAGGGCTTCTTAAAAGGAGATGTGTTACTGATTTGTAGTGACGGTCTTACTAACATGTTAGAAACAGATGAAATTTATGATGTAATACTTGAAAATATTGATAATCCTAAGTTGGCATGTCAAACTTTAATTGAAAGAGCAAACAGTGAAGGTGGCTATGATAATATAAGTGTTATACTAGTATATCATATGGATTAGTGGAGGTTAGCGTATGAATTGCATAGGTAAAGTATTAGGAAATAGATATGAAATATTAGAGGAAATAGGCAGTGGCGGAATGGCTACTGTATATAAAGCAAGATGCAAGTTACTTAACAGGTATGTAGCTGTTAAAGTTTTAAGAGACGAATTTGCAAATGATGCTGAGTTTATAAAGAGATTCCAAGTTGAAGCACAGTCTGCTGCTAGCTTATCTCATCCTAACATAGTTTCTATATATGATGTTGGAAACGAGGATGGATTACATTATATAGTTATGGAACTTATCGAGGGAAAGACTTTAAAGGAAATAATAAAAGAAAAAGGAAAGCTACCTTGGAGAGAAGCTGTTGGTATTGCTTCACAAATTGCATCTGGTCTTAGTCAAGCTCACCAAAATCATATTGTGCATAGAGATGTCAAGCCACACAATATAATAATAACTAAAGATGGCGTAGCTAAGGTCACTGATTTTGGTATTGCTAAGGCTGTTTCAAATTCGACTATAAATGCTTTCGGTAGTACAATAGGAAGTGTACATTATTTTTCACCAGAGCATGCAAGAGGTGGATATACTGATGAAAAATCAGATATATATTCTTTGGGCGTTGTGCTATATGAGATGTGTACTGGAAAATTGCCGTTTGATGGCGAAACACCAGTTGCGGTGGCTTTAAAACATTTGCAAGAAACCCCAAAAGAACCAATCGAATTATGCAAAGACTTGCCTCAGGCTGTGAACGATATCATAATGAAGGCTATGAAGAAAGATCCTAGCGAAAGATATGAAAGCGCGGCTGAAATGTATAAGGATTTACAATCGGTTTTGAGTAATCCGGATTTAGAAGTGGCAAAGGATGAAAAGTCAAAATTTGATTGTCCAACTCAAAGGATATCAATTGCAGATGTTGAGAATGCTGCGAATGCTACGATACAAAAATCGACATTGGAAAAAATAAATAAATATAAAAGCGAACAGGAAGATGATAATATGAGTAAGAAGAAAAAAGTAACAAAATCAATGGCTGTGGTTAGATTAATATTTATACTAGCTTTTGTTGTTTTATTATTTATTGGGTGTATGAAGTTTGGACAGTTCGTAAGTTGGAAAATACTCGGGGAAGGTTCTAAAGATATAGCAGTTCCTAATATTGTTGGAGCAAGCTTAGAAGAGGCAAGTAGAGTATTAACAGAAAAGGGATTGAGCATTGGTGAAAAAACGGATGTGATTAATAATGAGTATCCAAGGGGATATGTTGTATGGCAACAATATGCTGAAAATTATAGGTTAAAGCAGGGGGCAACAGTTGATGTAAGAGTTAGTTTGGGTCAAAAAACAGTTTTGGTCCCTGATGTTACATCTTTCACAACCACAAATGCTGCTAAAGCGAAAATAGAAGCTATGGGTTTAGTATATGAAGAAGCAAGCGAATACAGTAACACTTTCGAAAAAGGAAAGATTATTAGACAAGATCCTCTTGTAAATACAGAGGTGCCAGATGGTTCATCTGTTAAAGTATATGTAAGTTTAGGTGCTTCCGGAGACGGTTTGGTAAAAATACCAAATGTACTTGAAAGAACAGAGAGTGAAGCTAGACAAATCTTATCAGATGCAAATTTAATACCAGTTGTAACATATGTGTCAACTGCCTCAAAGGAAGATGGAATTGTATTAAGTCAAACACCAGAGCAAGATACTTATGAATCAGAATTGACAGAAGTTGTAATTGTTATAAATAGATTAAATGGAACAGGTGAAAATCAAAATCCGGAAGATGGTAAAACAACGCCAACACCAACAGTTACACCTAAAAAAGAAGATGATACGAAGAAGATTAATATATCAATTGATTTATCTTCAAAAGGAGAAAGAGATTCTTTCGTTGTTAAAGTTGTATTAGAAGGTCAAGCAGTTGGTGGTAAAAAGTATGAATATGAAAAAAGACATAAACGTAGTGACGGAACTATCACAGTGCCTGTAACTTATTCTCAAGGTGCTATGGTAAAGGTATATATAGATGATGTTTTAGATTCAGAACAAATATTGTAGTAAAGTAGGAGAGTTTAAAATGAAGGGGATTATAACAAAAGTTCAATCCGACTTGTATATAGTTAAGACAGACTCTGATAAAGTGGAATGTAAGGCTAAAGGAATTTTTGAAATAAAAGGAAGA
>JABLTK010019174.1_pt1 | contig 14451 bp, 14 predicted proteins | sample 7160131 | NCBI WGS metagenome assembly JABLTK01 (sample SAMN14651221, study PRJNA627086) | human gut metagenome | isolation source: feces | host: Homo sapiens
GACTATGGCGGCTCCATTCCGGGCCGCTGGTTTGTGGAGCGAAGGGAGGCTTAGAAATGGTCTATACGAGAAGGCCGTCGGATCAGCGCTGCGAGGAAATCTACGCCTACATCACGGAATACGTCGCGGAAAATGCCCACAGCCCCACCTTCCGCGAGGTCGGCAAAGCCGTGGGCCTGCGCTCTTCCTCCACCGTCAGCCGCTATATTCACCGGCTGGTAGACGAGGGCCGCATCACCATCGACGAATCCAAGCCGCGCACGCTTACCGCCGCTCCCTCGGGCGATGCGCTCGAAACCGTTCGGCAGCGCGTCTGTCTGGAAATGGCCGACGGCGGGAAAATATATATGGACTGCAGCATGGAAAAGCCGCGCACCGCGCCCGTCCGCGTATCCTTCGAGGGCGTATTGGACGCGAAGCGGATGAAAAGCCGCGTGGGCCGCATTGTCCGCTGCCGACCCAGCGACGAATGAAGGGAGGATGCTCGCTCATGACGAATACAGTAAAAAGGCGCAGCCCGCCCGGTGCAAAGCGCTGCGCGTTCACCGGCTATCGCCCGCAGAAAATGCCCTTTGGCTTCAATGAGTCCGATCCGCGCTGCATCGATTTCAAGCGCCGCGTCAAGGAAACCATTCAGGCCCTTTACGACATGGGCTACCGCCATTTCATCTCCGGCGGCGCGTTGGGCATGGATATGTTCGCCGCCGAAGCCGTCCTTGAATTGCGCGCGCGGCATCCGGACATGATTTTGGAGATGGTCAGTCCCTTCGACGATCAGGCGGCGAGATGGTCACCAGAATTGCGCGCGCGGCACGACCGGCTCTTCGCACAGGCAGACATCACCACCGCCACCGGCCACGCCTACACCCGAAGCGCCATGTTCCGCCGGAACCACTATCTGGTGGACAACGCCGACCTGCTGCTCGCCGCATTCGACGGCCAGCCCGGCGGCACAGCCATGACCTGCGAGCTGGCCCGGCACTATGACGTGCCGGTCATGAAGATTAAACCGACCGTGAATTAAAGGAGAATGCCCATGTGCGGACGCTATTATATTGCTGAGGACGACGCAGCCGAGGAACTGCGGCAGATCATCGAGGCCGTCAATCGCCGCAATCCGAACGCGAAAACCAGCGGCGAAATTCGTCCCGGCGACACCGTCCCCGTGCTGGCCAATAGCCCCAGCCTCCAACCCGGCGCGTATGCCATGCACTGGGGCTACACATTGTCCGACGGCAGGCTCCTGTTCAACGCCCGCAGCGAAACCGCCGCGGAGAAGGCAATCTTCAAAGACGGCATGGCCCAGCGCCGCTGCCTGGTTCCCGCCACCTGCTATTTCGAATGGGAGCATCGCGGAAAGGAGAAGATCAAGTACGCCATCGCGCCGCAGAATAGCAGCATGATCTATCTCGCGGGCATCTACCGCAAGGAAGGCAACCACGCGTCCTGCACCATCCTGACCCGCGAACCGGCAGACAGCATCGCCTTCATCCACAACCGGATGCCGGTTATTCTGCCCGCCGAGGCCGCGGGCGATTGGCTGAATGTGCGGTATGAGGCTACGGATGTGCTGAAAGCTGCGCAGACGGGGATGGGATACAAACTCGCGTAAAATTTCCGGCAGGAAGAAGCTGCTTCAGGCTTTTTCCTGCCTTTTCTATTTATCTGCGCATTGATTCAACGCGCCGGTCGGCAAAACGTGAAAGCCCTTATAATTTCTAGCTTTTCAGGCTCAAATCACGCAAAATCAATGTGACAAACATGTCCGAACGTGTTATAATGATTTTGTGTTATCTGTCGAAACACGCAATAGCCTAGCGGGCCAAATCTCAGCAGCTTCCATGGATGCTGCCCACCAGTGGCATGGAGGTCTGAGTGTCATAGGAATTCTTTTGCCGATTCAGTTGCGGAGGGCGAAGCTGTATGGATGAGAAAATGTGGCGCTATGGCTGCCTCTTTTGCCGGACAGGCGCGGAAGCGACCATTGCCAGTTACATCAACCAGTCGATCACCGACGTTGAAGCTGTAGCCCCAACCCGCACCCGCCGCAAAACAATTGCCGGTAAGGTCATTGAAGATCAGGTGCAGCTGCTGCCCGGATACATCTTTTTTCGAACGAAAACCGATGAGCAAGTCCCCCAGCTGACCCGCATCACTAATGTACTCAAACTGCTGGAGTACGACAATTTCAGCTGGGAACTGACCGGCGGCGATAGAGAATTCGCAGAATTCCTGTTTGACAACGACCTGTTTCAGCCGCACGTTACATTTATCGACGGCAAGCTGCATTTCGAGGACGGTTTTCTTTGCGGGCATGACGATGCCGTACTGCGCGTGAATCGGCGGAAGAAAACCGCGGAGGTCAGATTGGAAATTGATCAGCTGGCGTTTTGGATTGGATACATAGAATAACATCCTATTGGGTAGGAGGAATTTTCAGATGGCTGATACGAAAACTACTGCATCCATTGGCTTTGAAAAGCAGATATGGGATGCCGCCTGCGTCCTACGAGGCAATATCGACGCATCCGAATACAAGAGCGTCGTTCTTGGTCTGATCTTTTTGAAGTACATTTCCGACCGGTTTGACGAAAAATATAAAGCTCTGGTCGAAGAAGGCGATGGCTTCGAGGAAGATATTGACGAATACACCTCAGAAGGCATCTTTTTTGTTCCTCCCACTGCCCGTTGGAGCGAAATTGCCGCCAAGGCACATACGCCCGAAATCGGTACCATAATTGACGATGCTATGCGTAGCATTGAAAAGGAAAACAAGCGTCTCAAAGACATTCTGCCCAAGAACTTCGCACGTCCAGAACTGGACAAACGCCGCCTGGGCGACGTTGTCGACCTATTTACCAATATTCAGATGATCGAACACGGCGACGAGAAGGATATTCTGGGTCGTACCTATGAATACTGTCTCGCTCAATTCGCCGAACAGGAAGGCAAACTGGCCGGTGAGTTCTACACGCCCTCCTGCGTCGTGCGTACATTGGTTGAGGTACTACAGCCCTACCATGGCCGCGTGTACGACCCGTGCTGCGGTAGCGGCGGCATGTTCGTTCAGTCGGCAAAATTCATTGAAAACCATAGTGGTAACATCAATGACATTTCGGTCTATGGTCAGGATTCCAACCCCACCACCTGGAAGCTGGCACAGATGAACCTGGCCATCCGTGGCATCGATGCCGATCTCGGTAAGTATAACGCCGATACCTTCTTCAACGATTGCCACCCCACGATGCGGGCTGATTTCATTATGGCCAATCCGCCGTTTAACCTCTCGGGCTGGGGCGCAGACAAATTGGCTGACGATCCGCGCTGGCAGTATGGTATGCCTCCCGCCGGAAATGCCAACTTTGCGTGGCTTCAACATATGATTTATCATCTGGCACCAAATGGAAAAATCGGCATGGTGCTGGCTAACGGTTCTCTTTCGTCTCAAAGCGGCGGCGAAGGCGAAATCCGCAAGAACATCATTAATGCCGATCTGGTCGACTGTATCGTTGCCATGCCCGCGCAGCTTTTCTACACAACGCAGATTCCGGTTTCACTCTGGTTCCTCAGCAAGAATAAAAAGCAAAAAGGAAAAACGCTTTTCATTGATGCTCGTAAAATGGGCACGATGGTATCGCGCAAAAATCGAGAATTAACCAATGAGGACATCGCCAAGATCGCCTCTACCTATAATGCTTACTGCAACAGTACATTGACCAATGAAAAGGGATTCTGTGCCATTGCTTCAACGGAAGATATCGCCAAACAGGATTACATTCTGACACCGGGGCGCTATGTTGGCATTGAAGAGCAGGAGGACGACGGCGAGCCCTTCGAGGAAAAAATGACGCGCTTGTCCAGCGAATTATCCGATTTGTTCAAGCAGTCCCATAAGTTAGAAGAAGAAATTCGGGAACGTTTGGGGGCGATTGGGTATGAGGTCTGAGTGGAAAACAAAGGCTCTTGGTGATCTAGTCACTTTTTCTTCTGGCGGAACCCCAAGCAAACAAAATCCATCCTACTGGGGTGGAAATATTCCCTGGATTAGCGCCAAGACGATGAAATCAGAACGCATTTCATCCTCGGATTTGATGATTACTGAAGAAGGACTTGCAGCAGGAAGTAGAATGGCTCCAGTTGAGAGTATTCTACTTCTTACACGGGGCAGTGGCCTCTTTAAGGGTATTCCTATCTGCCTGGTTGAACGACCTGTTGCGTATAACCAAGATGTAAAGTGCCTTGAAGCTCAGCCCGGAGTAAACATAAGATTTATCTATTATTGGCTAAAATCTCAAGAGCCTTTTCTCAAAGCGCGACTTGAAGTGACGGGAATTGGCGCTGGAAAGTTTGATACTAAGCTTTTAAGCGAATTGGCCGTTCCACTGCCGAATCAGATCGAGCAATCAAAAATAGTATCTTTTGCAGATGCTATTTCAGAAAAAATAATTGCCAATAAGCAGATAAACGATCATTTAGAGCAGCAAGCAATGGCATTATATCGACAAACGTTTGTTGAAAACAACAATGATGCCCGCCGAGAGTGCCGCGCTGATGAATACTTTGATATTTCAATCGGTAAGACTCCACCGCGCAAGGAAGCACAATGGTTTTCCATGAATCCTACTAATTGCATTTGGGTGTCAATTTCTGATATGGGAAGATGCGGTATGTACATCGCAGACAGTTCGGAATACTTGACCCATGAATCCGTGGATAAATTCAATATCAAAGTTGTTCCTGATAACACTGTACTTCTCAGTTTCAAGCTGACAGTGGGTCGTGTTGCAATTACCGATGGCGCAATGGTGACCAACGAAGCCATTGCACACTTCAAAACAGACAAGCCCGAAATCAACGAGTATCTGTACTGCTACTTGAAGGATTTCAACTATCAAACGATGGGTAGTACCTCATCCATTGCCACGGCAGTTAATTCAAAAATTATAAAAGCTATGCCGTTTGTTATTCCAACAGACGCAGAATTAGTGTCATTTCACTCTGCGACTGCTCCAATGTTTGAGATGATCAAAACGCGCCAGCGAGAGAACACACGATTGGCTGAACTCCGCGATTCACTCCTGCCCAAGCTCATGTCTGGCGAGATCGACGTCTCTGCCGTCCAGCTCTAAGCTGCTAAATGATCGTTTAATCAAGCACTACTCCCGACAGTGGCGGGAGCGAAATTAAGGAACTGCCACTGCTTGCCGTTCTCTTGAAAAGGAGTATTGGCAATGAAAGAACAATTCATCCAAACGATACAGCAGCATATGCTGCCGCATCTAAACAACGAGCAGATGGTTCATCTGCAAGAGGCGCTGGAATACGCTCTGTATGGACTTCGGCTGACTGAAAGCGATGTGGAAACGCCTGCTGGACAGATTAATGCCCTGGAATCCTTTATTGCGGCCAAACGCATAGAAGGGTGTTCAGAAAAAACGCTGAACTATTACAGTAAGACGATTCACGATTTGCTGGCGGCAGTACACAAAACCGCACAGCAGATTACAACAGAGGATCTGCGACTCTACCTGACCGAATATCAGGAAAAGAGGAAAACCTGCAAGGTGACGATTGATAACATCCGGCGGATTGTATCCAGCTTCTTTTCGTGGCTGGAAGATGAGGATTTCATCGTCAAGAGCCCGGCCCGGCGCATTCATAAGGTGAAAACGGCAAAGATCGTCAAGGATACCTACACCGATGAAGCCCTGGAACAAATGCGCGATCACTGCGGCAATCTCCGCGATTTGGCCATCATCGATATGTTGTCCTCAACCGGAATGCGTGTCGGTGAAATGGTAGCGCTCAATCGAGAAGATATCAACTTTTCAGAGCGGGAGTGTGTTGTGCTTGGCAAAGGAAACAAGGAACGCATGGTATATTTTGATGCCCGAACAAAGATACACCTTCAGAATTATCTGGAATCGCGCACTGATCGGGAACCAGCTCTCTTCGTTTCGCTGCGTGCACCGTATAAACGCCTGCAGATCGGCGGCATAGAAACGATGCTTCGTGAACTTGGGCGGCGCTTGAAGCTGCCTAAAGTCCACCCACATAAATTCAGGCGGACATTGGCTACATCGGCCATTGACAAAGGAATGCCCATAGAGCAGGTCCAGCAACTCTTGGGGCACCAGAAAATCGACACCACCATGCACTACGCGATGGTGAAGCAGCAGAATGTGAAGCTGGCACATAGAAAATACATTGGATAGGATGATGCAAAAATGGCAATTGTTAAGTTGGCTGAAATATGTGAGAAAATCGGAAGTGGAGCAACGCCACGCGGAGGCAAAGAGGCATATTGTGATGATGGTGTCTCGTTAGTGAGAAGTCAGAATGTTCTTGACTTTTTCTTCTCGAAAGATGGGCTTGCTTTCATCAACGACGAGCAGGCACAAAAGCTATCCAACGTTGAAGTTCATTCTGGAGATGTTCTTTTGAACATAACTGGAGATTCCGTTGCACGAGCTTGTATAATGGATGATGACTATTTGCCAGCACGAGTAAATCAGCACGTTGCCATTATTCGCGGCGATGCGCATAAGATTCTAAATCATTATATTCTATATTATCTGCAATGGCAAAAAGATTATCTATTGCAACTCGCCTCCGCAGGGGCTACAAGAAATGCTCTAACCAAAACAATGATTGAGCAATTAGAACTTGAACTTCCTAAGCTTGATGAGCAAAAACGAATAGTTGCTGTACTCGATTCTCTGCAAAGCAAGATACAGCTCAATCAAAAGATAAACGATCATTTAGCGGCTTAGAGCTGGACGGCAGAGACATCAAGCTCTCCGGACATGAGCTTGGGAAGCAGTGCGTCACGCATAGCGGTTAATGCCTTGTTTTGATCTTGGTTTTGCCGAATTTGATCAAACAGCGGGCAGATCAGTTCGCTGAACGCTTTCAATTCAGACTGCGGTGGTACTACTACCTTTATTGAACGCAGATTTGCTTGACTGATCTTCGGTTGAACTGCTCCTGTAACAATGGATTTGACAGGAGTTCGCTTGAATAAAAGCAGCAAAGTCTCAACATTGAAGCCAAGTTTACCTGTGAGTATGTGTGCATGATTGTTAACCCAGAACTGTCCCCATACATATTGAAGGATGGGATATCCGGCATCGTCTACTACGGTACCGTCTTCGCCAAGCAGCAGATATTTGCCATCAAATATGTACTCATCAACATAGTCCATAAGCGATGCTGCTCCGTAATAAGGATAACGCGGCTTTTTCATCTTCGCCCGCTGTGCGCCCGAAAGAGGTATGCGCTTGCTATCGTGAATCTCCACGATCTCACCAATAGTACCGATGCGCCAGCCAATAGGTAACTCATCGGTGACAGCATACGGAAAATACTTCTCGTAGAGTGCAGCTGCTTGCTGCTCTAAATGATCGTTTACAGAAAGGAGTAAAGAAATGGAACCTTTTGTACAGCAACCTAAATGGAAAGTGCCAGAATACTCCAGGTCGAAGATCATTAATGCTGGCAAGACGTTTCGAAAACCCGATGCTACTGAAGATGAATTAGCTGAAGCAACCAAGGTTATTGATAACTGGCGTGCCTCACATGCATTTCCCCTTCATGTGATTTATATGCATTTACGCCGAATGCGCGGAAGCAATCCTGATGTGATTGTAGCTGAACGCTTAAAGAGGCTAGACTCAATAACTAGTAAATTGAAGCGCGAAGCCCAAATGAATTTATGGACAATGCAAGATTTGGGCGGTTGTCGTGTCATCGTTCCAACAATACATTCAGTATATAAATTCGCAAGTGACTATGAAAATTCCAGAAAGAGGCATATCAAAAAAAGAGAATACGATTACATAAAGAATCCAAAAGAATCAGGATATCGTTCGCTGCATGTCGTTTATGAATACCATAGCGATAGAAATGATGTATACAACAAAAATATGCTTATTGAAATCCAGTATCGTACTCATTTACAACACTTGTGGGCTACTGCCGTAGAGACAATGGGGCTATTTACAAAAGAAGCAATAAAATCTGGCCAAGGTTCTGCAAGTGTGAGACGTTTTTTTGTCCTAGCCTCAGCACTGTTCTCGATCATTGAAAAGCAGCCCATAGTACCCAATGTTCCATCCGACATAGATGCCATATTGAGCGAAATCGGTATATTGGAAAAGCAAAAGAACTACCTGGCTTTTTTAAGCGGTATACGTGTAGCAATAGACAATCAGGATCAAAAAGCAGCTATGCACAAGTCCGGATATTGCATTTTGATACTGAACTATAATACGAGAAGATTAAGTTTGAAGTATTTCAATGCGAGCCAGATTGATGCAGCAAATGCCACATATAATTCGATAGAAAGAACGCAGGGCAAAATGAAAATTGATGCCGTACTCGTTCGAGTATCCTCTTTTAAAGAGCTTCGTTCTGCATACCCGAATTATTTCTCTGATATACAAGAATTTATTGAAATTATCAGTGGATACTTGAATCGTCATGGTTTTGCGTAACAAAAATATGTTTCTTTATTAGATTCTCCCGAGTGTGAAAGGAGTGAATTACATGTTTTTCACAGAAGACACTTTCGAAAAAGCGGTTCTGCAAATCTTTGAAAATCTGGGTTATACTCATCTCTACGGCCCGGATCTGGATCGAGATTATAGCAGTCCTCTTCTGGAATCTGTTCTTCAGGACAGCCTTGTCAGGCTGAATCGCACGCTTCCGGCGGAGGCCATCACGGAGGCGATTGCAAAGCTCAAGGGCTTTGATAGCGGCAGCCTTTTGCAGAAAAACATGGCGTTTATGGAGTATCTTCAAAATGGCGTACCTGTGCGATATTTTATCAAGGGCGAAGAGAGAAACTCCATCGTCTACCTGATCGACTACCAGAACGTTGATCGGAATTGCTTCTATGCCGTGAATCAATTTACCTATATCGAAAATGGGAATAATCGCCGCCCGGATATTGTGCTGTTTGTCAATGGGCTCCCGTTGGTACTGATCGAACTCAAGTCGCCCTCCAAGGATGAAGTCGGCGCAGAGAATGCGTTTAATCAGATTCGCAACTATATGCAGGATATTCCGAGCATCTTTTATTATAACGCTTTGTGCGTGATCAGTGATCTGAGCACCAATAAGGCGGGCACGATTACCTCCGGCTTCGACCGCTTCATGGAATGGAAAACGAAGGATGGAAACTACGAAAACACAGCCTATGCGCAGTTTGACACCTTCTATGAAGGCATCTTCCAGTGTGAACGCTTTATAGACATCCTCAAAAATTTCATCTGCTTCTCGGTTAGCCAGGAGAGCACCGCGAAAATTCTGGCAGGCTATCATCAGTATTTCGCCGTGCGGAAAGCCGTTGAAAAGGCAATTGTCGCCACAAAAACCGACGGCAAGGGCGGCGTATTTTGGCACACGCAGGGCAGCGGAAAATCGCTGTCCATGGTGTTCTATGCCCACCTGCTGCAAACCGCGCTGGATAGCCCAACCATTGTTGTCATGACGGATCGCATTGATTTGGACGACCAGCTATATTCGCAGTTTGTGAAATGCGCGGGCTTTCTGCGCCAGACGCCCGTTCAGGCCGAAAGCAAAGAGCATCTGAAATCCCTGCTGGAAGACCGTCAGGCAAACGGCATTATCTTCACAACCATGTTCAAGTTTGAGAAAGGTGAAAAGAGCCTGTCCGACCGACGGAACATCGTTGTGATGGCAGACGAGGCGCACCGCGGGCAGTATGGCTTCGATGAGCGCGTAGTGCTTTCTGAAAACGAGCAGGGCGAAAAAGAAGCCCGCGTGGTTGTAGGCAACGCGCGAATCATCCGCGACGCACTGCCGAACGCGACGTTTATCGGTTTCACTGGCACACCAATTTCCATGAAAGACCGCAATACCCGCGAGGTGTTTGGCGATTACATCGACGTATACGATATGACGCAGGCCGTGGAGGACGGCGCAACGCGACCGGTTTATTACGAAAGCCGCGTCGTTCACCTGAAGCTGGATCAGGAGACACTCAAAAAGATTGACGAAACCTATGCCCTGTTGGAAGATCAGGCTGACCCAGCAACCATCGAAAAGAGCAAGAAAATGCTGGGGCAGATGGAAAGCGTGCTGGGCGCAGATTCCACCATCGACTCGCTTTGCCGGGACATTATCGAGCATTACGAGAAAAACCGCGCCAATCTTTTGACGGGCAAGGCCATGATTGTTGCTTACAGCCGCCCGATCGCCATGAAGATTTATCAGCGGATTCTGGAATTGCGTCCGGACTGGAAGGAAAAGGTTGGCGTGGTCATGACCAGCGGCAACAATGATCCGGAGGAATGGCGCGAGATTATCGGCACAAAGGCGCACAAGGATGAGCTGGCACGCAAATTTAAGGATAACAACGATCCCATGAAGATTGCCATCGTCGTGGATATGTGGCTGACGGGATTTGATGTGCCCTCGCTGGCGACGATGTATGTCTATAAGCCCATGCATGGCTACAATCTGATGCAGGCAATCGCCCGCGTCAATCGCGTTTTCAAGGATAAGGAAGGCGGCTTGATTGTCGATTATGTGGGCATTGCCTCAGCGCTTAAAGCCGCGATGAACGAGTATTCCCCGCGCGACCGGAAGAATTTCGGCGATATGGACGTTGCCAAGGTCGCCTATCCGAAATTCCAGGAAAAGCTGCAAGTATGCCGTGACCTATTCTACGGCTGCAACTATTCGGGATTTATGAATGGCTCGCCTCTTGAAATGGCAAAGGCGATTTCCGAGGGCGTGAACTTCGTGCTGGATGCGCAGAAGCCCAAGCGGAAGGAGCAATTCGCAAAAGAAGCGCTGCTGCTCAAGCAGGCACATTCGCTTTGCTCCAGCATGACAACCGAGCAGGAACGGCACGAAGCTGCTTATTTTGAAGCTGTGCGCGCCACCATTGCAAAGCTTACTTACGGCGGGCAAGGCGGGAAGCCGCTTTCGCTTAAGGAAATCAATGCACAAATCAACGAGCTGCTCAAGGCCAGCATTCAAAGCGAGGGCGTTATCAATCTTTTCGATAGCAAAGAGCAAGGGGAGAGTTTTTCTCTCTTCGATCCCAGCGTGCTCGAAGAAATCTCCAAGATGAAGGAAAAGAACATTGCCGTCGAAATTCTAAAAAAGCTCATCGCTGAGCAGGTATCCATCTACAAACGCACAAATGTCGTCAAATCGCAGCTGTTCTCCGAAAAGATCACCCAGCTGATAAATGCCTACTATAACGGTCAGATCACCAACGAGGAAGTCATTAAGCAGCTTCTGGAAACCGCCGCTCAGATCGCCGAAATGCATAAGCAGGGCGATGCGCTCGGGCTAAGTTCAGAGGAATTGGCATTCTACGATGCACTGACAAAACCGGAAGCCATCAAGGACTTCTATAGCAATGACGAACTTATTTCGTTGACACGAGAGCTGACGGAAACGCTGCGCAAAAACCGCACCATCGATTGGCAGAGGAAGGAAACGGCGCGCGCCGCCATGCGAAAAATGGTCAAGCGGCTTCTGAAAAAGCACAAGTATCCGCCAGAGGGCATGGATGATGCGCTCGAAACGGTTATGAGTCAGTGCGAGATGTGGACGGATAATTAAGCAGTCATTTATAAGGGAGGTCTATCATGAAAAAGATAGCATTCATGTTTGGAGCAGGTGCTGAAATGAGCTATAATCTACCATCTGGTGGTGATTTTGCATTGAACATTTTCAAGCAAGATACTACTGAAAGCAAAAACTTCTTTCGTAGTATGAGAGCCTCCATAGATAGCCAAACAAGCTATACATCCTGGCTCCCAGCAGATTACAAAAACAAAAGTATTAGTGCATTCGGCCGAAAAGCATTTGAGGATATTATACATGGGACAGTTGAACAGAATCGCGAAGCTATTATCAAAAGGCTAAGTACGATAGATCAGCTTGGCGAAACTATTCATGATCAGCTAACTAGCAGTAATATAGATGTCAACGGTGCTTTTTTACGTATCACTGGTAAATCAATTGAGAATTCCAATATGAGCAGTGACATTCGATTCAATAAAATATTCTCAAATGATGACAATACCCTGTTTAATAGTAGTTATTATTCGGCGTGTTTGCTTTCGTATAAATCAATGAAGCAGACCGCATCTGCTACGGCCAAAGAGTTAGGAAAAATCGTCTCTGCTATTTTACAGCTTGAAATAGGTGCGTTAGGGGAAAAATTAGTCAAAAACATAAATGATGGCTTGTTTGAAGCCAAAGATGATGATTTGGATATTTTAGATGATCTTGGTGATATCATCCATTTGGACTATCAAGCTGTTGGATTAGCTGGTTTTGAATACCTGCTTGAGTCAACTGAGTCCGATGTATCAACAGATGATGGCATAGTTCTTTGCTTTGCACAAAGGCTTCTCCGGTGTATATATGCTACCGTGTTAGACTATAAAACACTTATAGATTCTAACTGGATGTATCTATATCAGCCTTCAAAAGAATGGGGAAAATTCTGCAAGATATCTATTTTTCTATTAAACACACAAGCGTACATGAAATCACTTTTGAAAAATGTAGATACTACATTAGCCGGTTATTATGGTGATATCCGTGCTGCAAAAGACAAAAGCGCACTTCAAGTAGCGGCAATCGGAACATCAAATTATACGGATCTTGCGGAAAACATCATAGGAGATAAAGTGACATATCTCAATGGATCACTTAATATGTGGTATGATCCATATTTAAACAGAATTGGTACAAAAACTGAATTGGACAAGGACGAAAAGCACATAATTGTGCCGCTTCTCTTTACTCAAAGTGGAACAAAACCAATGATCTCAATAGATATGTCTAGAAAATATGTCGAGTATTTCAATGCTCTTTCAGACTCTGACGAAATATGTATCATTGGATTTGGATTTAATCAAGATGATGAACACATCAATGGAATGTTCAGGGACCTAATAGACAGGCAAAATAAGCCTGTTGCTATTGTAATGTTGGATGATCAGGAGACTGAAAGACATACAAAAAGCCGTATTGCCAAAAAGTTAAAAATCACGAATACTGAGAATCTATCAGTTCTGAAGGTCGATAACGAAAGAAAACGAAATGGTGTGCTATGGCTAGACTCGTTCTTGTCCACTTTTAAAATGTGATACTAAATAGAGTTACTGCCATATGCAACAAGCTTCAAGGGAGCTTTCTTTGTCTCATTTGCCCACTTGAAAGATATGTTCAAAAGGATAAGATGTGACCACATCAAAACAAGGGAGGCCACAGCAATGCTGAGCGTATCTGAAATCGTAACCAAGACCGAGGCCATGTTCGACCTTTTCAACCATCACTTCTACAACGGCGAGCTTACCCGCCCGGCCATCACGGTATCACCCGACGGCGGGTGTGGCGCGTATGGCTGGTGCAGCATATACGAAATCTGGCAGGCTAACGAGGAGGCCCACCGCGAAATCAATATCTGCGCCGAGTACATCAACCGCCCTATCGCGGAGGTCGCAGCGACCATGCTCCACGAAATGGCCCACCTCTACAGCCTGACCCATGAGATCAAGGACGTCAGCAACAACGGGTACTACCACAACAAGAAATTCAAGGAAACCGCGGAGACCCACGGTCTGCACATCGAGCACCACGCCACTTACGGCTGGACGATCACGACGCTTACCGAAGAAACCGCCGAATGGCTGGCCCAGCAGCCTGGCATGGAGGATATAACCGCCAGCCGCAAAACGGTGCTCCAGATCAAAACCAAGGCCGACGATGACAATGGCGGCAAAACGACCACAACCATCAAAGGCGGGCGCAGCACCAGCAAAAATCGCAGCATCAAGTACGTCTGCCCGCATTGCGGAGCTATTATCCGGGCCACGCGGCAGGTCAACGTGGTATGCGGCGACTGCGACGTACCATTCGAACAGGCATAATTCCAACCCGGCCATAGTGCCGGGTTTATTCGTCCTGAGATGCTTTCCCGATTTGCTCCGGCGACTGGCCGTCCGGGAGCAAGACCGCCATCATGATCTGCGCACCCATTCGAAAGCCTGTGATGAAATCCTCAACCGTGGATACATTTGCCAGCTGTGCGCTGGCCAGCGCATAATCTTGCAGCAGGACGCGATCCTTCTCGAAAACCTTTTCATATAGCGCTTCTTCAATTTTTGCCACTTCGGCCAGTGTGCGGGCATATTTACTCCCGGCCCGGATGGTGTGCTCATCCACCGACAAATTGCCATGGTAGAGTTCCTCTAAAATCTTTCGCATAACTGCCACCTCCGCCCAGACAGTAGCATAGCTTCCTTCTGAAAGGAAGGAGCGCAAAAAATCTTTTGAGAAAATGCCGGTATGAGCTTGCTTTTTGACCACCCGTGCGTAAGCTGTGACTCAGCCGCGAGGCACACAACAATACGGGAGGTATTCATCATGGAATGCGGAAAGCTCACAGCGAAA
>JABLTK010137726.1_pt1 | contig 14447 bp, 10 predicted proteins | sample 7160131 | NCBI WGS metagenome assembly JABLTK01 (sample SAMN14651221, study PRJNA627086) | human gut metagenome | isolation source: feces | host: Homo sapiens
CGGATTCGAGACAACCGCATCGATAGCGTCCAGATTCGTGATATTATCCTGAATAAACGATACGATGCCGTCCACCGGCTTTCTCGTCTTCTGAATATATATCCGCCCCTGCTCCGTCGCGCCGAATCCCACCGGATCTTCCACAAAAGCCTGATCCGCATAAGCGATTCCATCCACGAAGCACTCGATGCAGGCGTTCTCCTCTTGCAGAATCGCAAGGATGGTCGGCACGCAAGCCGAATTCAGCGTCTCATGGCAGATTCGCTCCGCCGTATGCAGCCGGTACACCGAGGAGCCGTTGGAATTAATAGAATATTCCAACCCTTCGACCTGATGGATACATTCCGGCAGCGAGTAGAAGGAGCGCCCGCTGGCGACCACGATATGAACGCCACGCCGGCATGCTTCCTCCAGCACCTGCTTTGTATTCTCTGTCAGGATTCCGCCGTCGGCCAGCGTCGTGCCGTCCAGATCCAGCGCAATCATTTTTATCTTCTTCACCGTTTCATCCCCTTTACTCTCGCGCGTTACTGCTGCGGCCGATTCACCGCCTCGCAGGCGTATGCCTGATAATGCTTCTTCAGCATCCGGTACGCGCGGTCACGCATGCGGCGGTTCCGGTAGATGCCGTACACACAGGATCCGGAACCGGTCATCAGACTTCCTATCGCTCCGCTCCTTGTAAGCGCCTGCTTCAACTCCCGGATAACCGCCTTCTCCGGGATGGCCTCCTCGAATACATTATACAAACTGGCACAGATCCGATCCAGGTCCTTCGTCTCCAACCCCGCTGCTGCTTCCTGCGAAAGATATCGCTGCGTAATCTGCCCGGATTCATCGATCGCGCGGTACATCTGCGCCGTGGAAAAGGATACCTTCGGCTTCAGCACAAGAATCGAATATGTAAAATCCGTATCGATCTTCGTAAGCTCCTCCCCGATGCCGCGCCCGATGCTGGCCTGTGTGAGAAGACAGGCCGCGACATCCGCGCCGAGAGAAACTGCGATTTCTTTTTTCTGCTCCCAGGTCATATGCAGGCCATACATCTGATCCAGCGCGCGGATCATCGCCGCCGCATCCGTGCTGCCTCCGGCCATCCCGGCGCCGGACGGAATCTGTTTCTTCAGGAAGACTGACAGACCGCCGATCTGCGGATAGCGCTGCGCCATCGCGCGGTAGGTTTTGCACACCAGATTGTCCTCATTCTCAAAAAGCTTCACAGAACAGGAAAAGGCCAGACTCTGGTCTGGCTTTTTCTCGATATACAAGGTGTCGCAAAGAGAGACCGGTTGGAAAATCAGCTCCAGATCATGATAGCCGTTGTCTCGGCGACCTGTCACATTCAATGTCAGATTGATCTTTGCTCTTGCTTCTATCTTCATAATACTATTACTCCACCGTCAGAATACACAATACGGATACGCCCATCCCGCTGCCACAGTCGGTCAGCTGCTCTCCGGTCGTGGCGGTAATCCCGATCTGATCCGGGGCAAGCCCCATCTCATGGCCGATGGATTCCCGCATGGATTCAATCTTCGGCGAAATCTTCGGCTGCAGGCACTCGATGGAGATGGATACGTGCGTTGCCTGATATCCCTTCTCCTTCAGATCCTGCAGAGCTACCTTCAGATACTCTCTGCTGTCAGTGATGCCGCTCTGGCACATCTCATCCGCCACTTTTCCCAGGATATTCCGGCAGGTAATACCGGAAATTGCGTTCGTAATCGCGTGAAAGACGGCGTCGCCGTCGCTGTTCGCCGCCAGTGCCGGCATGTTCTCGAAGACAATACCTCCCAGAATAAAAGGCTTCTCTTTCTCCTGCAGATCAAAACGATGACTATCTTGTCCGATTGACGCTTTCATAGATCTCCTTCGCTACCTCACGGATGGTCTTTCCGTCGGTATCCACTTTGATATCCGCGGCTTCCGCATAGGCGTCCGCCCGCTTGTTTTTCAATGCCTCGATGTCCTTGACGTTCTTCTTGCCTTTCAGGTTCGGTCGGCTGTCATCATCCTTGACACGATCCAGAATTGTCTCCGGCGTCGCGTCCAGCCAGATAATTACGCCGTTCTCCTTCATGAGACGGCGGTTCTCCTCGCGAAGCACCATGCCGCCGCCGCAGGATACAATGATGTTGTCCTCATCGGCAAGCTCCTTCAGCATCTCTGTCTCCAGATCACGAAAATAATTCTCTCCGGATTCCGCGAAGATCTGATTGATGCTGCGGCCTTCCTTCGCGATGATACGGTCATCGACCTCTACAATGTTCTTTCCATACAGCTGATTCATGGCAATCGATACCGACGTCTTGCCGCATCCCATGAACCCGATTAAATAGATATGACGATTTACTTTGCTCATCCCTGACTCCTTCGATATTCGTTCTTCCAGTCCTGCACCAGCCGGCAGAAGCCAACCGCTCTCCGGACACTATCCTCATTCGTAAGCGCAAAGGCTTCCTTCGCTTTTCCGTCCAGTGCAACCTGCTTTTTCATCTGTTCAAAATTCTCTTTCCACCGATGAATCGTCTCTGTCGGAACATCGGCAAACAGTTCCTCCGGAAATACGCTCAGACTGTCCATCAGATGGATCTCATATATTTTCTGAAGAGCCTCCTCCGCATGGAGAAGCTCATATGCGTGCTGATAACAATCCACTGCCCGGTCAAACGAAAAAATACCCGCCAGTGCCGAACCCATACAGAACCACACATCTCCCAGAAATGCGCTGTCTCCGGATTCTTCACTTTTGCCTGTCAGGATCTCACGATAACAACGAATCGCATCGTAATATCTGCGGCGCCGGAAGAAATAATCGGCCTTTTCCTTCATAAGATCCGTGCTCTTTGCCGCTTTCAATCGGTAAAGTTCTGAACGAAAAGCCTTCAGCTCCGTGTCGTCATAATAATGAATATCCTGCAGGATCACCAGGAGCAGTTCCGCCTGATCTGCCTGCCCCGCCCATTTGCGAAGCTTCGTTTCCAGTTCAGGCATCCCCAGCTCCTGGTTAATAAATCGAAAGAGCCTCTCATCCAGGAAGTGATCCCCCAGGAGCATCAGATTATGATAGATAAAATAGCTCAGTTCTTCGCCGGAATAAATCCGGATTCCCAGCTCCGGCACGTAGTACGGGTGTTTCGCGACGGCGCTGCGGCATAAAATCAGACTGCCCATGGAGTACTCCTTTCTAATAAATTCATGTAACGATTACACAATCATTCTAAGCTTCCGCTCAACTTCTGATTCATGCATAATCTCCTATATGTATATATCTCTTCGGATTACCGTATCACTGGCCGGATACAAATCTCCAAAGCCAAGATCCACCACCCGGACCGTCATACATTTCTCTGACGAGAAGGAGACAATCACCTCAATTCTCGTCGTCTTGTTCGGCCGCTTCGGCAGCTCCGCCAAAGAGATATTTACCTTCTCTACGCGGCGGCTTCCGGCCGGCGTGATCGTAAATTCCAGTTCCGCCATATCATCCAGAATCAGATCGATGCTTGAACGCGCCTCATACCAGTTGCTGCCAGCGGAAGCAAGGATCACCTGCTCTTTTCGGCCTTCATATACTGCCTGAAGGCTGACCGTCGAGGAAATCCTTCCCTCACAGGAGCAGATAAATGGGTAAGCCGATGTCTCCTGAAGGGCGTCATACGCAAGGTATGCGGCTCCGATAGCAAAAATCTGCGGAACATAATATACCTTTCTCCTGGTGCATACCGCCTTCTTGAAATCCGGTGCCCAGTCGATGGAAGGGAATACTCTTCCGGATAAAAGTACAGCGGAAACCACTTTCTTGTGAAGCATACGGTCCGCACAGGAAGTAAGGATCGTATCTCCGAGGCGCGCGCCGTTCGGATTATCCAGTACATCCAGGCGGAAGCCCTCCTGCATCTTCTCGTGACTTGCCTCAATCATCTGCGGAACGCAGCCGCGGATTACTTTCATCTCATAGTAGTGCAGTCCTTCGTCTGTAAGATCGAACAGACTGGTCAGATTCGCCCATACTTCCTTCTTCTGACTGATCGTATGATATACGAAACTCTCGGTGTGACTCACAACATGCACAGCACTGCGGTCAATCCCACATTCTTCCGCCGTGCGAACCAGACAGTCGATAAACCGACCATCCAGAGTCTGAACCGTAAATACCACGCTGCAGATCTCATCGGTTCCGTACTTCTCCTTCGGGAGAAGTAAAAGCTTCTCCAAGTAGCGGCGCATCAGCTCCCCGGCGGAATAGCGCACGCCTTCAATGGTCGCAAACTTATCGTCATGAATCATCTTGACGAGTTTATCCACAGTCGTACCATCGTTGAACAGAGCCGTGCGGCATGCCTCCTCACCAATCAGCCACTCGTCCTTCCCCTTCTTCTTACATACCACCATCGGGATGAGAACATTTTCTTTCTTATTCTCATCCTCTGGCTGATAATATACCGGCTCCGGCTCCGTCATGCGGGATGAAAAACAGCTGATCTGGCTGTAATCATCACACAGATCAATGCCTAATATTAGTCCCTCCATCCAGTGGAGCCTCCTTTCTCTCCAGGCAGAACAGCTGCTCTGCCATTGCATCCTTCCATGCGTAATCGCGAACCTGCCGCTGCCACTCTTCATCCTCAGGTTCCTTCTTCGTATCCAGCAGCCGGTTCAGCATCTCAAACCGCCCGCCGGGCGTGCGGCCGGCAGTATCCGGCTCCTTTCTTCCGCGGTACACAGCAGCGGACTGTCCTCCGCGAAGTACCCGTATCTCATACTCCAAATGCTCTCCGGAGAAGAGCAGGATCGGCTTTGCGTAGATTCCGTGGTACATCACTGTCATTTCTTCCCGAACCGGCTTCGCATCCTCCATCTCCGGAAGAATCCGGTAGACAATCTCCGCCGGTTCCTCTTCCCTACCGTAATATTCCACGATCGTACGATCGCCGATCTCTTCCGGCAAAGGGAAGAATCTCCCCAGCTTCTTAAAGTAAGCAAACACAAGCCCCCGGCGGTACAGCTGTTCAAAGGCCTCCTGGCAGATTTCTTTCTGATTCTCCGAAAGCTCCGCCTGATCGGAATACCAGCGGGTCAGCGCCAGCGTACAGATCAGCGGATTTCCGCCGAACGAGCGCTTGCCTGAGACAATCTCTTCCATTGTCTCCACAAGATCCGCATCCAGAGGCTTCTGTTCCACAAAGTATCCATAGCACCGGACAGAGAAATATGCCCGCACCAGCAGCTTCTCCACCGGTCCGAGACCGATATAGATCCGGAAGGTATCATCCAGGTGCGTGTATTCCCCGGTAAACAGGATCTGCCCGAACAGACGCTCCGCCAGATCCGAAGTATCTGCCCGGTGACTTACACTCTTCTCCAGAATTTCATACATCTGCCGACTGAGTCCATTATAATAGCGGCAAAGGTACTGCAGATTCGTATCGTCGTACTGATTTTTCGCAAACAGAGATGCCGCCAGATGCAGCAGTTCTGCATTCTTCTCGTACAGGCGGTTCTGAATCGTGCGGCTGCACAGACGAAGCAGTGCATAATCCGGCACCTTCTCACTGCCGTATTCACGCATCTGCTCCATCGCCTCCGAAAAGCTTCCTGCGTCGATCAGAACGCGGATCAGAACCTGGCGATCTTCCTCACTCATACAGAGATTTGCCTTCAGTCGGCGCAGCAGATCCAGATCCGGCTGCTCCTGCTTTCTCAGACGGTTCAAAACATAGTGGATCAGCTTTCTCTGGTACAGCGGTCGCAGGATCTTCGGCGAAGATTCAGCAAAAAGGATCTGCTCCGGAAGAGAGGATTCCTCATCCTCCCGGAGGATACGACTGCACTCCGCCAGCCGGCTCATCGCATGTGTGGGGTATAATCTCCGGCTGCACGCAAGGAGCGCTTCCGGCTGCTTCATCAGCATCTCCCTCTCACAGGGAATCGACGCATAGCGGTTGCCATAGCGATCCGCAAAGAGCAGGCGACAGTCCTCTGTATACAACGGAAGATAGACCACGCCGTCTCTCACAGGCGCGGTAACCTCTTCTTTCCGCTCGCCATACACCACAATCAGCTGACGGATTGCCGGATTCCCGATCCGGATCCGGCAGGTCTTCAGCACATCCGGAAGAATCTTCGCGATACGCTCGTCCACCAGCTCTGGATACAGCAGGCGTTCATACATATGCGCCAGAAAATCATCCACCCGGCCGGCCAGAAGCTGATCAATTAGAAAATATTGCATCTGCTTCTCATAGGCCCGGTACACATAGCTGTCCGTCTCACAGGAGGAGAGCACATAGTCATACAGAACCTTGCGGGAATGGATATCCCACGGGCTGTTATAGGAATAATACAGCAGGATCACACGGGGAATCTCTTCCTCCGCATGCTCCGGTCTTGTATAGAGATAATAATCGTATAAACGGGTCAGCCCCACATCGGCCTTCACCCCGCGGGCAAACCACGGAAAATAGCTGCTGTCTCTGCGATCACCGCGAATCAGGATCGCACATACGGCATAGACAATCTCATTCGTGGGCGCCGTCTCGTAGAAGCGCTGCAGCGTCAGATAAAGCACCGGCCGGAAAGTCTTTTCCCGAAGCGTCAGCTCTGCCGTGCGGTGCATCAGCGGTTTCTCCACATAGCCATGTCTCGCTCCAAACCAGAGCAGCTGCAGCTCAAACTCTCCCAGACGCTCCATCCGCTCAGGAATCCGGTTCAGAACTTTCACCGCTTCCAGATAGAGATACGGGCTACGGCAGCCCTCCTGGTAGAACTCCTGCATCTGCCGGAAGGCTTCCTCCGGGTGTCCGGCCCGGTTATCATCCACTCGCAGAAACAGTAGATACGTAACCGGCGTCGCCGCCCCTTCATCCTGATATTTATACAGAAGCTTCAGGAGACGTTCCTTCATCTCCCAGCTTCCGGACTGCTGCATCTGCAGATACAGGAAATAGCTGTAAGCGTCCGGGTCTTCCCCACGCTTTTCTCCGGCTTCCTCCCGTATCACTCTCAGGATGCGTCCGGCCTCCTCCTGCCTGCCGTCCAGCAGTGCCAGCTCCGCCTCCCACAGGCGCATGCGCAGATCCGGTTCACGCAGGCGGGCCATGGCGGTCCACTCTTCCTTCATACTGGCAAGGAGAGCATTCTTCTCTCCGCAGCCGGACTGCAGATCCAGCTGCGCGCGCATGAATCCGACCAGATGCTTCTCATATTCCTTCTGAGAGAAACCGCGTTCCGGCTCCTCTCCGGCCAAGATCGTCACCGGAATTGCGAGTTCCTGGCGAATCGTCCGTATCCGGATCACTCCGTAATTCCTTCCCTGATGCAGATGCTCTCTCTCGATCCGGAAGGAGAGTTCTCCATCGCCGCCGACGAAATCAAGATCCGTAAGGCTCTCCCGGTTCAGGTGCAGGAACGGGGCATCCGCCGTCACCGACGCAGATACATAGCCCCAGCTGTCCGCATGAATCCGGATCTTCACATCCTCCTCCGGACAGCTCTCATACAGCCGCTCGCTCTGATCCGCCGACAACGTTACCGGCTCTTTCAGATTCAGTGCTGTCAGGAACTCCTCCATGGCCTGGCGTCTTCCACTCCCGCCTCGAAGCCCGTCGTACAGGGCACGCACAGAAAGCTCCTGCATAAACGGGAGATTCCGGAACCCTGGTGACTCGAACAGACGCTCCGCATACAGGAAGTCCTCCTTCGCCAGCCCGGCAAAATCCTCCGCAGTATGTATGGACGACCACCGCTCCTGCTCATCGGACTCGCCGAGAAAAAAATACGGAATCTCGAACTCGCCGCCATTGCACACCAGAAGGAATGAGCCTTCGATGGCGCTGCCGTCCTTCAGCCGGTCTGTCTCCACTTCATATGTAAGCTGCGCATCCACACCAGCAAAATAATCCTGACCCAGACGTACCTTCGGGTTCGTGGAATAAATTAATCCACGAAAAGCGAGCTGATTGCCGCTTACAATACGGAAATCACCTCGATAAATCCCGTCACAGGGAATGACGTCCTCTATCTTTTCTCTGCTGATTCTGATCTCCGGCACGGAGGCGTCGATGATGCCTCTTGCCAGACGACTGATTTTCTCTTTCACGTTCAGGGTCACCTACCTCACTATATATTACTACAGAATAATATAGTTTTCCACTGATTTTTGTGTTTTGCCTCCCCGACTATTCCACACTATTTTCACCTATTCTCTGACAAAGCTCCATATATTCCCGAATTTTTCTCTCATATCCGTTCTCACCCGGTGTAAAGAAGCGGCTGCCTACAAGTTCATCCGGCAGATACTGCTGCTTTACGTAATGGCCGGGATAATCGTGCGCATACCGGTAGCCCCGGCCCCGGCCCAGCTCTGCCGCGCCGCTGTAATGGGAATCCTGCAGATGAGGCGGCACGCTCTTCACCTGTACGCGCCGTACTGCCTCCATCGCTGCGTCAATCGCCAGATAAGACGCATTGCTCTTCGGCGCTGTCGCTACATAGACAGCTGCCTCCGCCAGAGGAATCCTTCCCTCTGGAAGGCCAACCCGCTCCAGCGTCTCCGCCGCGGCCACTGCCACCACCAGCGCATTCGGATCCGCCATGCCGACGTCCTCCGACGCACAGATCATAATCCGTCTCGCGATAAATTTCGGATCTTCGCCCGCATAAAGCATCCTTGCCAGGTAATACACTGCCGCGTCCGGGTCCGACCCGCGCATACTCTTGATAAAGGCGGAGATAATATCATAGTGATTATCCCCCGACTTGTCATAGCGGACATTTCTCTTCTGGATGCACTCTTCCGCCACCGCCATCGTGATATGGATCTTCCCGTCATCCCCGCGGGGCGTCGTCAGGATCGCAAGCTCCACAGCATTCAAAGCCGAGCGCGCATCCCCGCCGCAGATATCCGAAAGAAATGCGAGCGCATCCTCCTCAATCACGGCATGGTAAGCGCCCATGCCCTTTTTCTCGTCATATACGGCACGATGGATCAACTCGCCGATATCTTCCGGTGAGAGTGGCAGGAGTTCGAAGATAATCGAGCGGGAGATCAGCGCGCGGTTCACTTCAAAATAAGGGTTCTCCGTTGTTGCTCCGATCAGGATAATCGTCCCGTCTTCTACGAAAGGAAGAAGGTAATCCTGCTGTCCTTTATTGAATCGGTGAATCTCATCAATAAAAAGGATCGTCTTCCGGCCATACATGGCGGCGAGATCCTTCGCCTTCTCTACTACGGTCTCCATGTCCTTTTTTCCAGCGGATGTCGCATTAATCTGCAGAAAATCCGCTTCCGTTGTGTGTGCGATCACCTTCGCCAGCGTCGTCTTCCCGGTTCCTGGCGGTCCGTAGAAAATCAGAGAACTCAGCTTGTCAGCCGCAATTGCGCGATAGAGCAGCTTGTCTTTTCCCAGGATATGCTTCTGCCCGACGATCTCATCCAGCGTCGTCGGGCGAAGCCGCGACGCCAGCGGGGATTCCTTTTCCTTTCTTGTTTCTCTCATATAATCAAAAAGATCCATTGCTCTGCCTCTCCGGATACCGGTTCTTTGCCTGCTTTCCAGTTTTTTCTGGTATCCTGTCATAAAAGCAGGGCATGTATCCCATGCCCTGCCGAATGGTCTGTATTCTTATTTTAACGTTTTGCTATCGCTTGTCAAGTGCCTTTCTCAATCAAGAAGCAGCTCATCGACGGTTACAAAGGTATATCCCTGCGCGGTAAGATCATCCACAATCCGAAGCGCTGCCTCCACAGACGTATCAAAAATATCATGCAGGAGAATGATACTGCCCTCCTCCGCTTCCGATTCCACAAGCTCCACAATTTTCCCGGTATTCTGACTCTTCCAGTCTTCCGAATCCAGATTCCACAGCGTAACTGTCATCGGGATCTCTGCCTGCAGCTCATCGTTCCAGCTGCCGTAGGGCGGACGGATATAGAGAACCGGAGCTCCTGTGACGGCACAGATTCTCTCATTCGTCTGCTGTACCTCCCGGCAGGCATCTTCCTTCTTCATTTTCGTCAGCTGCACATGTGAGAAGGTATGGTTCCCGATCAGATGTCCCTCTTCCGCCATACGTTTTACCAGCGCCTCGTTGTTCCCGATATTTTCTCCTACCAGAAAGAAGGTGGCGTGTATGCCTCGCTCCTTTAAACCATCCAGAAGCTTCGGCGTATACAAGCGGTGTGGCCCGTCGTCGAATGTAATCGCAATCCGCTTCTCCTCTCCAATATCCGCATCCACATCTGCGTCTGCCTCCCACGCTTCACCATTCTTCCAGAAACCAGCCAGAAACAGCATCAAACACAGCCCTACTACCAGCATTTTTTGTTTCCACACGATGTATCACTTCCCTGCATGTTCTCCTGCTTTTCACAGAAGGGATTCTGTTAAATATTGTATTTCATCCTCAGATTTGTTAGACTATCCACGAAGAAAACACACTTGACCAAGGGAGACTTTTATTATTATGAAAACGTATTCTAACAGATTCTTTGCTCACCGCGGCCTTCATGGCGATCCGAATGTAATCCCGGAGAATTCCATGGCGGCCTTTCACCGGGCAGTCACCCGCGGATATGGAATCGAAATGGATGTGCGCCTGACAGCAGACGGTCAGGCTGTACTGTTCCACGATGACGATCTGGAGCGCCTCTGCGGATGCACCGGCACGGTAGAGACTTACACCTACAAACAGCTTCAGCTCTTTCCTCTGCACGGCTCCGAAGAGAAGATTCCTCTTCTGAAGGATGTCCTGCAGATGGTCGGCGGGCGCGTACCGCTTCTGATCGAAATCAAAACAAACGGTCTGGATCTGTCTGTATGTGAAGAAACTGCCCGCCTTCTGGACGCCTATGAAGGTGACTACTGCATTGAATCCTTTCATCCGTATGTTCTCTACTGGTTCCGCCGTCACCGCCCGCTCGTACCTCGCGGCCAGCTTGCCACCGACTTCATCAAGGATTACCCGAAGGTATCTCTGATTCAGCGGATTCTGATGCAGCCGTTGCTTACAAACCTGCTCTCGAAACCGAACTTCATCTCTTTCTCGCACGTTCACAAAAACCTCCCCTCCTTCCGTTTCTGGAAGAAGAACCGTACGACCTTCGGCTGGACGTTCCGCTCGGCAGAGGACGTCCGCGCCTGCGAAAAGGATTTCGATTACTTTATCGTTGAGAATACCTTCTCTTCTTAATCCCCATCTCCATGCCTGCAGCAGCGAACCGCAAGCCGATTGTTGTCCCAGGTAAGGAAAATCGCTCCGCACTCCGCCGTGTTCCAGACAGGCACATCAGCCTCTGACAGACGCTTTAACGTATCTGGATGCGGGTGGCCGTAACGGTTGTTCTTCCCGCAGGATATCGTTGCAGCTTCCGGTTGCAGAGCCTGCAGCAGCGCTTCTGACGTGGAGGAAACACTGCCGTGATGCCCGGTCTTCAGCCAGCATACCGGCATACTAGCAAGAAGAGGGAGAAACTGTTCTTCCGCCGCCGAGGAGGCGTCCCCGGTCAGAAGTCCGGAGAAAGAGCCGTATTCCAGGTGCAGAACCAGCGACTGATCGTTGCTCTCCGCCTGGATCCCCGCCTCCGGATAGAGGCAGGTAAACACTGCCTGTCCGCACTGCAGGCGGTCACCGGTCTTCATCTGGCGGAAGGGGATGCCTGCGGCTTCCGACAGTTCCTTCAATGCCTGCATGCGGGACGACTCCGCGGCAGCCGCAGATGTCACAATCATTCCGGGCCGCCAGCCCTCTTCCCGGATCAGCTCCTCAATGCCATTCACATGATCCTCATCCCCATGACTGATAAATACAAGATCCGGAGCGGAAATTCCTTCATACTCCAGATACGGCTGAATCCGTCTGCTTCCCACCTGACTGACGGATGTGCTTCCGCCGTCGCACAGGATCGATCCGCCCTCCGGCAGGCGAATCAGCGTGGAATCCCCCTGTCCCACATCCAGCACTGTGACAGTAAGCTGACCCGGCGGAACACGGTGCAGAAATAATACACCACACACAAAAAGTATCAGCAGTGCTGCCAGATTTCGCCCCGGCAAATTTCGCGGGCTGACGCCTCTTTCCCTGCAATCCGGCCCGCTGTCCTTCCGTACTTTCTGCTTCTTCTCTATTTTCTCTAGTTCCCTCATCTTTTGTTTCTTCTGCTGTTCTCTGCGAACCATTATTACAATGGTGAATACAGTTATCGCAATCAGATAGAGGACCATCTGCCAGGTGTACGGCTTTCCGGTCACAATCCGGCTGCCCGGAAGCGCCGAAACGGCTTCGCAGAGTCTCCGGTACAGCGAAAGGATTCCCTCGCCGCCCAGAGCGCAGATGCCGCCCATCGCCGGAGATGCCAGGCCGACAATCGCAGCCATGAGTACGCATACCATAAGCGGAGCCATGAGTGGGATCACCGCCAGATTCAGGATCAGCCCGTAAGGAGAAATCACATGATAATTCCATGCCAGAACCGGCAGCGTTGCAAGCTGGATGCACAGTGAGAAGCGCAGCGCCCGATCCGCGCGTACCGCCATCAGCTGAACTCTGCTCCTTTTCTTCCCCCGTTCTTCTTTCTTCTGTGTCTCCGAAGGCTTCTCTGTAAGAGGATACAGAATCCCGATTCCGGCAACCGCTGCAAAGGACAGCTGAAAGCCCGCCTGAAAGGCAAGAGAAGGCTGACCTGCCAGCAGCACAAGCCCTGCCAGGCCTAGCGCCGACAACATATCGTAAGTGCGCCCTGCAAAAGGAGCCAGCAGCATCACGCAGAACATCAGGAATGCCCGCCGGGAGGAAGCGGAACCTCCGGTCAGCCAGACATACCATCCCAGAAAGGACGCGCATATAATCGAAGCGGCAGAACGCGGCAGATGCAGCCGCCGCAGGATTTTCTGCAGTGTATTCCCGATCAAAGTAAGATGAAGTGCACTGATCGAGAGAATATGCGTAATACCTCCGACTTCATACAGATCTTTTGTCTCCTGCTCCAGCCCGGAACGATCTCCGAGAATCAGTGCCCGGAAGACACCGGCTGTTTCTTCGCTGTGCGTAACCGCCACGATGCTGTCCTTCAGCTGATTGCGCAGCCGCCACGAAAAGGCTGCAGCACCGTTCGCTTCCTGCAGGCAGCTCCAGGCTGCCGTATCCAGACGGTAATCCACCCCCATCTGCTGATAATACTTACGCTGGTCAAATTCTCCCGGATTCCCTGCGTCCGGAAAAGCACTAAGCTCTCCCTCCGCCCGAATCCACGTGCCAGGGCAGAGAGACGAAAAAGAGGGAGAAAACGTATTCGCTTTCTCCCTCAGAAGCAGGTTGCGGGTATCCAGGATCGTCTCATTCCAGAGAACCTGATTCTCTGTGAGTGTGATCTGAATGCCGGAGGCGGACTCCGCCACCCGGCTGACGCGCCCGGTTACTGTCACCGGCAGCGTCTCCCTGCTTTCCATCACAAGATTCAGACCGGAAGCAGAAGTCATCTGCCATCCCAGTCCGGCCGCCACTATCTCTCCCAGAATCCATCCCCCGAGGATCCAGATCAGTGGTCTTTTAATTCTCATTTGATTTCTATCGGATTTCTCTCCTGTTCTTTCTTATCTTTCTTAATAGTTCTCTGCTTTTCGTTCTTATAATGCTTTGCTTTCTGCAGTTATTGGCTTTCTTCCACGTACTTCATATTCCGCGTGAACGGAATCGCGAACGACAGAATATCCCGCTGAAAGCCCGTCTCAGAGGAGCCGTTGATGCTGATCTGCACCTTATCCACGTTCGGAAGCTCCGTCAGAGAATTCACCACAGAATATACAGGAACATAATCATAGCTTCCCAGCACCTCCGTGATGAACTTACTGTCAAAATTCACATAGCAGACGCCGTCGCGGACATTGATGCTGAGAAGCGACGCCGTGTTCGGAAGCGACGCCTTCGCTCCGCTGTCCTCCGGGCCGCGCAGAAGCTGTTCCACAACGATTCTCTCCATGGAGCTGCTGCTGCGGTATACAACCGTGCGCTCTACCTTCACCAGACCATCCATCGCCTCATTGGCGAAATAGAGTGCAATCACCGCCTCCCGGTAATCCTCCGGGTTATCCACTGCATTGTCTACGAAACTTGCGCTTCGCAGCACCCCCATCATATTGCCGGATTCATCCGTCAGAGCCTCCCCGTTCATGGTAAATAAAATACCGTCCACATCCTTCAGCTGTGTCAGCGTCCGTGTCACCGCCGCCAGGAAGAGCATCCGGTTCGGAGCCCTCATTGTGTCCCACGGTCCCTGCAGAGCGATACTCATGGTATTGCCGGAAAGCGAAATATCGGAGATCGTGATATCCGCCGCTACTGCCGGAATCGTATCCTCATAGCCGCCCTCCTGCATCTTCGCATAGAGTTCTCTGGCCAGCTCGACTGTCTGTTCATGCTGCGGCGTGTAGATCTTCGAGATCAGGCGA
>JABLTK010077247.1_pt1 | contig 14437 bp, 13 predicted proteins | sample 7160131 | NCBI WGS metagenome assembly JABLTK01 (sample SAMN14651221, study PRJNA627086) | human gut metagenome | isolation source: feces | host: Homo sapiens
ACATTTCCATTTCTGCCATCACTGCAAAAGCAACGTACACTACCCAATTCCCGTAGGGGCGGCGGCTTGCCCCGCCCGTTACCCCGATTTTCTCCACTTTCACAAACACCGCCAACCCCACCATCACCGCCACCCCACACTATCCATCACCTCGCACCACCCCAATTTCAAATTCGCGCCATCGGCGCAACCACAATTATTCATTATTCATTTTTCATCATTCATCATTCATTATCTTCGCCGACAACCCCGCCATTCCCACCATCACCGCCACTCTTCACTATCCCTCGCCCCGCACTATCAAAAATCAAAATCCGCGCCGTAGGCGCCACCACAATTCTTCATTCTTCATTATTCATTATTCATCATTCATTCTCCACTTTCCTCCCTCTCCGGCAGCACCACGATGCCCCTCTCGCTCTCCTCCTCGCCGTCCTGCATCATTTTTTCGTCCCATTCATACCCGCACCTGTTCTTAAGCCAGAATATCTGCGCAGTTGTACTCGGCATGACCTGCTTTTCAACGGTTTTGACTATGCCGAACTTTCCGTCCTTCCCGACCTGCCGTGTTATTTCGGTCTGCGTATACCCGATAGCACGTTTTAAAAGCGCACCCTCGACCCGCTTCACCTTCTCTTCCTCCGTGATCTCCTCGGGCTCATACAACTCTCTTATCTCACTGCACTGCTGTTTCCATTTTCTGAGCGTACCCCTGTTTACCCCGAGCGTTTCCGCAGTTCTCCTTTCACTGTATCCACCCTCGATACACAGCCTTATGCTTTCGATGATATCCTGTGTTACCTCAAGCTTTTCCGCCGTAACCGTCATCTCCTTCCCACTCACCGCAGTACTCGACATCATACCCGCATACCGGGCAGAAGCTTTCGTTCTCATACGCCGCCATGCCCTGATATTCTCCCCTGTACTGCGGCACTGTTGTAAGCTCTTTGTTGTCAAATTTCCTGCCACATCTCAGACACTTATACATATCTCCCCTCCGTTTCACCGAATTTGTCCGTTTTTTAGTACCGATTATCCGCTATAATAATCTATAAATCCCCCCCACAAAAGATTTTTCGTTTTACAAAATCAACCTTTCGTTGTCGTTATCATAACACACTCCCTGCTATTTGTCAACCCTTTGTTGTATAATTTCCGCATTTTTGTGAAGCAGCAACAAATTGACGCAACGTTTTGTTGTTATTATTGACAAATCAACGCAATGTTGCTATAATAGCATCAGACAACACAATGTCACTGTGAAAGGAATAGCGGATATGAGCACTTTTTCCGATAAAATAAGAGAACTGCGTAAACAAAAGGGCGTTTCGCAGGCAGTAGTAGCCGAGTACCTCGGCATAACAAAGCAGGCATACAGTCTTTATGAAACAGGCAAGCGCGAACCCGACTTTGACTCGCTTTTAAAGCTTGCGGAATATTTCGGCACAGACACCGACTCGTTGCTGTACGGCAGCAACGCCACGGCAGTTCCCGACAGTCGCCTTAAGTTCGCGCTTTTCGGCGATACCGAAATAGACGATGATGTCCTTGACGATGTAAAGCGCCTGGCAAAGCTTCACCTTGAACTGCGTCGCAGTAAAGAAAAAGACTCAGAAAAATAAATACGATCATACAAAACGTACAGCCGGGAGGAGGAACGTATAATTGGAACATATGCTTAAAATAGCGCAGGATAATGATATACCGATAATCGATATGCCTATGTACGGCAAGGAGGGCGCAATGAGCCAGTGCCTTGACGGAATGTGCATCATCGCCATCGACCCGCGCAAGGTTTCGGGGCTTGCCGATCTCAAGGAAAAGACCTCCCATGAGTTAGGTCACTGTATGACAGGCGCATTTTATGACGAAACCTGTCCGGTTATCCCTCGCGGCAGATGCGAGCGCAGAGCGACCGCCTGGGCAATATGCAATACGTTTTCGCGCAGGGTGATAGTAAAGGCTATCCGCGGCGGACTTACCGAGCTGTGGGAGCTTGCAGATCATTTCAATGTCACCGAGCATTTTATGAAAGAAGCGCTTGTCTACTACGGACTTTACAACGGAGAATAAAAAAGCACCTCGGCTATGCGGTCGTTTTACCGCACAGCCGAGGTGTTAATATTTTTATGAATTTATCCGCTTATCGAAATTCCCGAAAATTCACTATCCCGATATATACTAAAACAGAACTAATTAGCGCCTTTCCCGCTTACACAAACCTTTCAGCCCAGGTCGTTCCTGCATTTTATCGCCTACACACTTGACCTGAAACTCATTAAAGCACAATATCAATTTAAAAAAGAACAACACGCTCCGCCAAGCACTAATCCTTGGCTTATGAACGCTCTGTTGGTTTTGCATCCTTGCAAAACTCCGGGCGTTCAATATCGGGCATCCTTGCCCGTCCCTTGCCAAAGGGAGCTGGCTTGCGGCAAGGCTTGCTGGTTTCAGATACTACAATACTCAACGATACCCGCAACGCTCAAATCCCACAAACCCTATCTGCCGTCAAGACTGAGGGATCGCCTGCACCGAACTTTTCCGCTTCCGCCATCACCTCCGCTGACAATCCCTCAGTCACAGTGACGAAAAGCTTTGTTCTATATCAAAACAACTTTAATCTGATATATAAAGCAATACCGAAAATGTTATACCGCACTGTGACAGCTCCCTTTACACAAGGGAGCCGGGTGCGATAGTTCTTTGCCAAACTTTCATCAGATTATAATATCACATTTAGTTTTAACAGAAGCACAATCTCTATTTTCGCACTGTCCCAAAATCAATATACGCGCCGCAGGCGCAACCACAATTATTCATTATTCATTATTCATCATTCATTATCTTCGCTACCGCTCCTCAACGCTTATCTCATCTCTTGTAACGGTAGCCTCATGATTATAGAACTTTTTAAGCTCATTTACCGACATATAGTTGCCTGTAAGCTCGCCCTTCTCGTTGATAAGATATCTGCCGTTCCACGGAGCGACCCATAGCCATACAGCATTATCCCTCGCCATAATATCGGGGTCCGGAGCTTTCGCGCACTCCGTCAGCGCAAGCATACGCTTGTTGAGCGAGAGCGCATCAGTAGCATACATCGCCGCAAGGTGAGCCGTATCGGTATTGTCATACACATCACAGCCTATTATATCGACATAGTCGTCACCGGGGAACATCTGCGGGTCAATGTCCGCAGTATACACCCACAGCAGATTTGACAATCCGTACAGCTCGTCAAACCGTCTGTGCATAGTCTGCCACAGCCACTTATATGTTTTGTTGTCCTTCTCCCACCAGTACCGACCCGCACTGTCTGTAGGAAGAGGAGTAAACAGCACCGTAACGCCGCTGTCCTTAAGCACCGTGAGCTGTTTTGCCACAGCGTCCATATCCGACAGCACCGCATAGCACTCCTCGGATATAGTTTCATCTTTAAGGAGAAGCGCCAGCGACTCCTCGTTCATGACCGCAAGATCTTCATAGTCACTTGTTATCGAATTTACATCAAAACCGCTCTCACCAAGATAAAACGTTGTCTTTCCTATCGGCGCATACCAGTACCATGTATATGACACTATGCCGCCGTTCCTTGCCCACTCCTGCGCAAGCTGTATATCAATATTGCTCTTAACAAGCTTTGATCCGCTCGCCGTATAATATCTCAGGTCGCTTGCCCTTATCGCCGGGAAGCGACCGGTGTTCCTTGCTATCGCGTCTATTTCCGTGTTTGTATTCGGAGTGACATTCTGCGCGGTAAGCGTTTTCTTGCCGTATATGCTTTTGAGATAATACATCAGCGCTATACGCTCTGTATTCACGTCCTTGCCGGATATCCACGTTCCCGCATCACTGTACCTTTTATCACTTGCCCTTTCGGTATTTTTTACCGTTATCTTATCGATCGAAACCGTATTTACTACCGTTTGGAGCGTCACTCTGTGCTTTCCCTGCGTCAGATACACGGGGCACAGCGAAATGCTCTCAAACGTATCGCTCTGCACCACGTTATATGCGCCGTACAGCTCGCCGTTTATGCGCTTATATGCTCCGTTCTCACTGTTGATCTGCTTTTCACCGTCAACCGTCAGCGTTATACTGCCGCCTTCTTTCGACAGCGCGGTTATCGAAATATCGTAAAACTGCGTGGACGAAACCTCAAGCTCAAACGACACCTGATCATACGCTTCTATCGTTATATATCCGTCGCCGCTGTATTTCTTACTGTCTGATATAAGCTTTGTGTCAGGCAGCTTTTCCGCTTCAAGTGTATAGCTGAATGCCGATCTGTTCAGCTTATATTCCATTGTCGTGCTCTCGGTGACGATATTCGCCTCAGGCACGGAGCTTTCCTGCGCCGCAGAGGTTTCCCCGCTTTGTGCCGAAGAGATATCCGAGTAGTCTATTTCCGTACAGCCTGCTAAAGCCACTGCCGCAATTACCGCCGACAGCGCCCGCACCGCCGTTGTTTTCCTTATGTGCAAGTCAGTCCTCCTGCTTAATGACCACTATATCGCCCGACTGTATCTTGTCCGTGAACTTCGCACTGCCGCCGTTTACGCTGAGTACAAGTCTGCGTGTGGGATTTTCAATGTCGATATCCGCTCTTTCAAACAGGTCGATAAGCATATAAGGTGTCTTGCTGTCCTTCTCGGGAAGATCGATCGGAACGCCGTTGAATATTATTGATACAAAACCGCCCTGTTCTCCGGCAGGCTCGGGCCGGACCGCCGTTTGTATATCTTCCTCGGTTTCCTCCGCAGGTACTGCCGATGCGACAGTGCCTTTATCAAAGCCCAGTATATCACCGTTTTTGAGAATATAGCTTTCGGGCTGAACCTGTCCGTTTACATATACCTGCGCCGTTTCGGTATCTCCGCCGTACTGCATCAGGAATGCACCGAGTGTTCTCGCGTCATGTATTTCTATGTTGTCGAGCGGCTGTATCTCATAGTCCCCGTCGACCTCCCTGCCGTTTACATATGCGCGCTTTCCCGCAACCGCATTTTCACCGCAGAATATGACCCCCGCCTTGGAAAGATCATCTGCATAGTCACGGATAAACGCGTGTGCATTCTCACCGTTCACCGCAGGCACAAGAATGATATCATCACCCTGCTTTATCTTTGTCGTAAGTGCGGCGGACTTGCCGTTCACCGTAATTATCGCAGGAGTGAACGCAGTACCCTTAAGTATCTTTGTTTCGCCGTTTAATGTGAACTTAAGTCCCGCGCCGCTGTGTCCCATTATCTGGGATGTCTTGTATCCCGCCGAGCCCAGCAGCTCAAACACGCTCAGCGACTTCGTATCGAACACTCTCACCTGCTCGCCGTTGAGCATCACGGTCGAGAAGTCATACGCCATATTTGTGCAGGCTGTCACTGCAATGCCGACAGGCGTTACATATTCCGGGCCCAGCTTTCTGCCGCCGACATCGACATTTTTCATAAATTCCTGACCGCCGACCGCCACTCTTCCGGGGTCGATCCCGAGCTTCTTGGCAAGCGCGTCCGTAAGCCCGTTCGCCATACTGCCGCCGCCTATAAGGAACATTGCCGCGGGGCTCTGACCGTTCGCGTCACAAACCGTCTGACTTATCACATCGGCAAGGCTGTCGACTGACGGACTGCACTTTTCAAAGAAATCCGCCTTGGTCATAGTCTGCTCCCTGCCGAAGATATCACGATATGTAATGCTGTCAGTGTCGCCGCTCGCCTGAATTTTCATATTCTCCGCCATGTTGAAGTCAACAAAGAACTTTCTTACAATATCCTCGCTTATCTCATCGCCTGCGACCGTTGCCATAGCATAAGCGACAATTGCGCCGTCACGCGCGACCGCAATATCCGATGTACCCGCTCCGATATCAACAAGCGCTATGTTTATAAGCCTTATCTCGGGCGGGATTATAACGTTCATCGCGGCGATAGGCTCAAGCGTCATACTCTTGACCTTAAGACCCGTCTTATCGGTAACGGCATACAAGCCCTCGACAACGACCTCGGGCAGAAATGCACCGATAAGGTCTATTGTAACTTTATCACCTTTATGTCCCTCAAGGTTTGCCATTGCATAGTCATCAAGATAATAATGAACTACCGAATGACCGACACAATAAAACACTGCTTCCTCTTCACGAAATTTTTCATCAATGCCGCCCTGAGCCTTTTGTATCGTTTCGTATTCCATGGTTCGTACCATATCCGCAGTTATGGTATTCTTGTCCGACACGTCAAAATCCATCGACACGCGATACGTCTTGAGCGCACGTCCTGCCGCGGCTACCGACACCTCTGTAAGCCTGATGCCGTTTCGCTGTTCAAGCGCTTCCTTGACTGTTCTCGCTACCTTCGCGACCTGCTCTATATCCTCGACCTGTCCGTCTATCATCGCGCGCTTTAAGTGCGGAATGCTCTCGGTGTCCGTCACACGGAACACCTCGCCGTCCATATATCCGAGCACCCCGACAACCGTCCTCGTTCCGATATCCAGCGCGAACACCGTATTTCCCTGAGGTTTAAGCGTTTTCTTAGCCGCAGATGACGGCTTCTTTTCTGACGTTTTCTTAGCCGTTGGCTTCTTTGCCGCGGCTTTGTTTTCTGCTAAGGTCTTAGCGGCGGTCGCATCCTTTCTCGGTCTTCCTCTTCTTTTAGGTGCGGGCATTTTATCTACTCCCTTTCTTGAAATTCTGTAAACCCGTAAAGGCTTACAAAGTATTCTTTGATTTTGTTTTTCGTATTTCGTACTGCTGCTGATTATAATTATAATGAAAATCCGCAAATAATTCAACCTTTTTTGAAATTTTTATTACAAAAAATTGAAAATCTCAGAAATTTATGATAAAATAAAAAGAAAAGGGGAAACGAAATATGAAAATAACAAAAATGACACCCGGAAATTACCGCGATGTTTATGAACTGTGGCAGTCATGCAAAGGCATGGGACTTAACAATCTCGATGACAGCGAACAGGGCATAAATGCGTTTCTTGAGCGCAATCCGGACACCTGCTTTACGGCTCACGAAGGCGACAAGCTCGTAGGCGTTATATTGGCAGGCTCGGACGGGCGCAGAGGCTATATTTATCACACTGCGGTAAATCCGCAGTACCGCAAAAGAGGGATAGCGACCGCCCTTGTCGATGCGGTTATGGACGCTATGAAAAATATCGGGATAAATAAGGTCGCACTCGTGGTTTTCAGACACAACGAGAGCGGTAACGAATTTTGGGGAAAGCTCGGCTTTACCGAAAGACACGATCTTGTTTACAGGAATAAAGCAATAAACGAAATGATAAGGAATGATACCTGATGGATATTTCAAATTTAATCGAAGAAATGACAACACCGATACATGATTTTCTTGTAAAAAACAGCGAAAGTCATACGATACGCTGTTATATGCCGGGACACAAGGGGACGGAAAACCCGCTTGACATTACCGAAATAAACGGTGCGGACAGCCTTTACGACACCGATACAAACGGCGGTAAGGGCATAATAGCGCTCAGCGAGAAAAACGCGTCAAGGCTGTTCGGAAGTAAAAGGACGCTGTACTCCTGCTCCGGTAGCACGCTTGCCATTCAGACTATGCTTACTCTTGCAAAAATGCGCGGCGGCGGTAAGGACCATATAGTGGCGGGCAGATATTCTCACCGCAGCTTTATAAATTCCTGCGTTCTGCTCGGGCTCACCCCCTCGTGGGTATATCCCGAAGAATATCTCAGTGCCGCAGTCACCCCCGAAAGCATAGAGGCAAAAATAAATTCAAGGACGCTTGCGGTATTTATAAATTCGATAGATTATTACGGCGGCATGAGCGATATTTCCGCGATAGCCGATGTGTGTCATTCTCACAGTATACCTCTGCTGGTTGACAACGCTCACGGAGCATATCTTAAATTTGCGCCTGTCGATTTACACCCGATAACGCTCGGTGCGGATATGTGCGCGGACAGTGCCCACAAGACCCTTCCCGTACTGACAGGCGGCGCATATCTTCACATAGCAAACGAAAAATACTGTATGCAGGCTAAAGAAGCGATGTCGCTTATAGCCACATCAAGCCCGAGCTATCTCATACTTGACAGCCTGGACCGTTGCAACAGAGCACTGACGGAAAAGCCGCTTGCCATATCCGATATATGCAGCAAAGTCACCGCGCTGAAAAAACACGCCGCCGATATGGGATACGCCCTCTCCCCGAGCGACTATATGAAGCTGACGTTTGACTGCACAGCAATGCATACCACCGGTTATGCCATGGCTCAGATGCTGAGCGAGTTCGACATTGAATGTGAATATGCAGACGAATACAAGTGCGTACTTCTTTTCGGCTATTCCAGCACCGATGTTGATTTTGAAACGATAAAAAACGTGCTGACCGCCAACCCTCCGCACTCGGCATTCGTGCGCCGACTCCCCTCCCCCCCGATACATATCAGGACTCAGTCTGCGTGTTCGCCGACAAAGGCGTATTTTTCTGAAAAGGTAAAGCTCCCCGTGATGATGACAGTCGGCAAGACCTGCGCTTGTGCCGCCGCCCCCTGTCCTCCCGGGATACCGCTTATAATGCCGGGCGAAACGATAACGATAGATGCCGCAAGGACGCTTCGCGACAAGGGCGTAGCCGACATCTCCGTTACAGTATAATATCTCGCGTTAGAACTTTACTTTCCGCCTAAAATGTGCTATAATAACCTTGAATATCAAACCCACAAGAATAACCGGCTACAGAAAGGACGGTAATCTTTATGAAGCTTATATACGCTATCGTAAACAACGATGATGCCCACTCGGTATCCTCATCACTCACACAGGCAGGTTTTCAGGCTACAAAGCTTGCTTCTACGGGCGGCTTTTTAATGTCGGGAAACACCACATTCCTCATCTGCTCTGAAGATGATAAGATCGACGAGATAATCGCCATAATCAAGGATCACTCACATAAGAGAAAGCAGTTCGTGCCATCTGCCGCTTCTTACGGCGTAGGAAGTTATACAAGCTTCCCCGTTGAAGTATTCGTAGGCGGCGCAACTATTTTCGTAACCAACATAGAGAGATTTGAGAAAGTCTGATGCCAAGCGATACAGACAGCATAAAGCTGTTCGGAAAACAGCGTGAAACCGCTCTGTTATCAGAAATGGCAGAGAACGACAGACTTCCCCACGGAATAATGTTTACAGGTGAAAAAGGGCTTGGAAAGCGAACCTTTGCAAAATGGTGCGCTATGCTGTATCTGTGCTCTTCACTCACAGACGGCGCACCGTGCGGCGAGTGCCGGAATTGCAGGAATATAATTGCGGGTGAACACGCCGATGTAATATACGTCAAAGGCGAAAAATACACCAAGGATAATATCCGCGACAATGTCCGCTTTGCCTCTACCCTGCCGAATGACGGTAACTTAAGGATGTTCATTTACGAGGACTGCGAAGAGATGACCGAAGAACAGCAGAATGTCCTGCTCAAAGCCATAGAAGAGCCGTCAGAGCACAACCGCTACATTTTCACCTGTTCAAACACTTCAGCGATCCTTGAAACGATCATATCAAGGCTTGTGACGGTCGCTGTTTCCGAAATGACGCAGGATGAGTGCATTTCCTGCCTTGAATATAACGGAATAGAGGCAGATACAGCAAAGCGATCCGTTGGGCTGTACGGCAATAATCCCGGTAAGATAATCGGCATATTGTCTGACGAAAAGCGCATACAGCTGTACGCCACGACAGAAAAGCTGATCGGGGCACTGTCGTGCAAGGATGAATATGCGGCAGCCGCCATCCTGACCGGCTGTACAACAAGAGAAGATCTGTCGGCTGTCACAGCTATACTGTACGAACGAGTTTCAGAAGCTCTGCGTGAGCTTGAAACAGGCGAAAATTCTGCGCAGGCCGCGCCGCTTAAAAAGCTTACAAAGGCAAGGCTGTACCGCCTTTACGAAGTACTGTCGGAGCTTATGCTGCTTGACGGCACAAATATAAACGTTAAGCTTATGCAGGCATATATGCCCGCTAAGCTGTTCGGCGTACTGGAATAGACGCCGATTAGAAAGGAATATAAATGACTGAAATAATAGGAGTCAGATTTAAAGATGTCGGAAAGATATACTATTTCTCTCCCTCCGGCAGTAAAATAGAATGCGGAAAACACGTTATCGTGGAAACCGCCAGAGGAATTGAGTGCGGCGAGGTCGTTATCGCAAACCGAAAAGTAGATGACAAAAAAGTCATACAGCCGCTCAAGAGCATTATGCGCATAGCTACCGAAAAAGACCTTGAAACACAGCAGAAAAACCGTGAAAAAGAGCAGGAGATAATGAAGGTCTTTACCAGAAAAATTTCCGAGCACAAGCTTGATATGAAGCCTATCGACATTGACTGCACATTTGACGGCAGCAAGATATTGTTCTACTTTACGGCCGAAAACCGAGTTGATTTCAGAGAGCTTGTAAAGGATCTGGCTTCGGTTTACCGTACAAGAATAGAACTGCGCCAGATAGGTGTCCGTGACGAGGCGAAGATGCTCGGCGGGCTCGGTATCTGCGGAAGACCGTTCTGTTGCAAGACTTTTCTCGGAGAGTTTCAACCTGTATCAATAAAGATGGCAAAGGAACAGTCGCTGTCGCTTAATCCGACAAAGATCTCCGGCACCTGCGGCAGGCTTATGTGCTGTCTTAAATATGAGCAGAACTGCTATGAGGAGCTTCTCGCGATAACCCCTAAGGTCGGCGCGCTTGTCGAAACGTCCGAAGGCAGAGGTATCGTTGAGGATGCCAACCTGCTTACAGGCGTTCTGAAGGTAAAGCTTGACAAAAATCCCGATGCCGCCGCTACTGCTTTCAAGCGTGAAGATGTAAAACTTCTCAAGGACGGCAAGATAAGAATTAAGAAAGAAGAAATACAGGCACTCAAAGGGCTTGAGGACTAACGGCGGCTGTGAACCGCTGTAAATTCTGCCTTTTAAAACGATTGCAGCCGGTAGCGAAACGGCGGGAGTACACAAGCAGATAATTTAATTAACGGAGAAACCGCTGTCACTTGACAGCGGTTTCAGCTTATAGGAAAAGTCTGTTTTTGAAAGATGCAGCTTATTCTCTGTCCCTTTAAGAACGCTCGGTCTTTGCGTCTGTGCAGCCGCGATCGTTTGTTGTCGGCGCGGGACGCACAGAATAGCGGACCCGAGAAGTGCTATCCCACAAAGAAAACTATCGGTAACCTGCTATCAATGTTATTTACTAAAACGGTATAATAGAATTAGCTAAAAACTGACTTTCTTTACATACAAAAAAGTGAGCCGTGCGCACTATTCTTTGCGCTTCGACTCGCTTTTCATTTTTCGGGTTATGCCACAGCCACTTTTTGTTACTATACTCTTTCTCTTCTCAACCGTTGACAGATATCTTCTCAATGAAAGCCGTTTTTGCCTCTTTGCCGGAAAGCGGACGCGAGCAGTAATAGCCCTGCACCTTATCCACTTCAAAGCTCTGCACGGCATCAAGCTGCTCCTTATCCTCAATGCCTTTCACACACACGATAAGTCCGCGGCATTTTGCAAGATGAATAATACAGCTTACAAGATCGTTGTCAAATTCATCTTCATGATTCATAAACAGCTTTGCCGGGATATTCACCAGACTGACATATGAGTTTTTCAGCACCTTGAGTGAAATATTTTCAGTGCCGTATTTATCGATAGCGATATTCACACCGAGCGAACGCAGGTCATGCAGTATATGTGTGCTGTCGCTATAGAAAATATTGGCTTTAACCGGTATCTCGAGTATCAGCGACCGGGGCGGCAATCCGCTTGCTTCAAGGGCATGACGTACCTGCTCCACGATCTCTCCGGACTGCGGCTCTCCTGCAGTAAGATTTACACTGACAGAAAAATTTTCAAATCCCGAATCCTGTATTTCCTTGCAAAACTCGCACGAACGCTCCATTACCCAACCGTCAATAACATGAGATAAGCCGAGGTTTTCAGCCATCGGGAAAAGAGTCGAATTAGGTATATTGCCATACTGCTCATCATGCCAACGAACAAACGTTTCACAGCCTGTTATACTGCCGTCCTCCGCACTGAAGCACGGCTGAAAACGAAGTGAAAATCCCCTCATTCCTGCATTTATACATTCTCTTATGTGCTGTTCGAGATTTGCCGCGAACAGTCTTGTGCGCTCAAGCGAACCCGAGTAGAAAGCATAGCTGTTTTGCTTAAACTCCCTTGCACGGTACATAGCGGTACTTGCCGCCTTGCACAGCTCCTCGGCATCTTCGCCGTTTTCGGGATAGAATGCTATGCCAAGACTGCAATGGATAGAGTGCTCGTCTTCACCGAATTTCCACGGCTTTGAAAAGCGATATATCAGCATTTCCGCCAGGTTTTTCGCCTCATTATCCGTACAGTCGGGGAGATTTAGCATAAATATAGCATTTGTAAAATAATACACGCCTATGTCCTTGATTGGCAAATTTCCAAGATACTGTGCTATACTGCGGAGCAGCATATCCGAATATGTGTGTCCGTATACAGCCGACAGCGAACGGGTATTTGTGACTTTAAAAGCCAACAGTGAGCCTTTACCGTTGTGCTTCATTATCTTGTCAAGATCTTTATTCAGCCTTGCGCGGTTAGGAATATTGTAGATAGCGTCATAGAACGCAAGCTGACGCATACGCTTCTGCGACTGTTCAAGCTTATCCTGCGTTTCCTTACGCATCATAAGCGATGAAATGATTTGTGAAATGTTGCGGAGCTGTTTGCGCTCCCGCTGTGTCCAGTTGTGTTCTTTTTCGATCATCTGGAACATTATAAGGCTGTCAAACGAACCCGAATTTATCAGCTTGAAGATAGCATAAGACTTTATACCGTACTTCTCAAGGTCGTTTGTATCCGCGTCCGAAAACGCTGAAGATGTAAGGCTGAGTTCCTCTCGTATCGAACCGCAGCCAAGCGCCGTTTCTCCGTCTATTTCAAGCGGTAATCTTCTGTACTTGTAGTCCCTGCACCAGCACAGCTCCTGTGTAAAGTCAACACGGTCAACTATAGTTATCCTGTCAAGATGGAAGTAATCACCGATAAGTTCCATAACTGAATTAAGTGCTATATCCGCACTCTTGCTTTCCATAATTATTGCATAGATATTATTAAGCAGGATCTGTTCTTCGACATTCTGACCGAGCAGCTTATTTGCATTCTGCGAGTTATCCATTTCCGACAAAACGACTACAAAAGCATTCGCCATACGGGAAACCGTCTGTACAAGCGTTTCCCAAAGCTGAATGTTATCATCAAGCAATTCCTGCGTCTTTGCACCGAGCACCCATGTACCGCTGACGAGATGATTTATGCGGATATTCTTTTTCTTCTGATACGCAAAGTCGTCAGGAGAAAGTGACTTGTGCTGTGTCTTCGGAATACATATCAGCTTGCCTTTTTCGTCAAAAATTGCCGAATAGAGCTGAGGCTGCGCAAACGGACGCTGAATGCTCGTGAGATAATCAACATCAAGCACATCTGCAAGCCCCGGCGCTCCCTTTTTAAGTTCCGTCAGTCGTATATTATGCTTTTTCCTGAATTCATTATACACAAGGTCGTCGCCCGCGGTCTCAAGATATGTGGAAACATCGCACATAGTCCCCTCAAACCTTATCGGTCTGCCGTATTCGGCATAGACTGCCTTGCATGAGAGAAAAAACCAGTGATATACATCATTCACCATAAACCGGCAATGTGCTTCAAAACGCTTTTCCTCGTCCTGAGAAACGTCGGTGAACATCTCAGTTATCGGCGGGATATCATCGGGATTTATAAGCTCCAGAAGTGACGGATATGTCTGCTCCGCCGCTTCTCCCGGATTTATCGTAAAGGGAAAATCTCTTGAAAACCCTATTATTATCTTTATGAACTTCTGGTCGTTGGTGTTAAGCTGCACCGTTTTCGCCTCCTCGGGCTAATATGAAGTATGATAGTTTAACAAGATAAACTGTTAAAGCGAGGTAACACGGTAAATCATAAGGCTTGACTACCTCTACATATATCCATAGTACCGCCATTATGATTTTATTTAATTTTACCATATAACAAAACATAAATCAAGCGTTTTTGTAAACTTTCACAACATTTTCGCGTTATTTTTAGACGACATACGGGAAAATGCGGCAAAAAAGGGGTTGTGACACAACCCGGAAAAGGAAAGGTGAGTCGAAGCGCAAAGGATAGTGCGCTCGGCTCACTTTTTTGTATGGTTTGCTCCTATTATATTGCTTTAGTAATTAACAATGATAGCAGGCTGCCGATAGTGCTTTTTGTCGGATAGCACTTCTCGGGTTCGCTATTCTGTGCAATAACGTTGCTGCTATGAACGAGGGAGACAACCCAAGGGGAGAGAGGAAGGCGCTCCAAAGGCGCTTTCCCCTCTCCCCTTAGGTTTTC
>JABLTK010109438.1_pt1 | contig 14425 bp, 12 predicted proteins | sample 7160131 | NCBI WGS metagenome assembly JABLTK01 (sample SAMN14651221, study PRJNA627086) | human gut metagenome | isolation source: feces | host: Homo sapiens
GCGCTGCTACGCTGCGTTTCATTCACGTTAGCCAGAATGAAAAATTCGCGGCGCATCTTGGCGCATTCTTATCTGGAAATAGTATAAGAGAACAGTCCAGCCGTGCAAACGCGCCAAGCTGGACTGTATTCTTAGAAATAAACACGCGGACACTGTATGAAAGTGTGCTCAACTCAATCGCGAGAAGGGTGTCGAGAGGGTCGAAGACCCTTCGCGGAGTCCAGAGGCAGAGCCTCTGGTGGGGTTTAAGGGGCAAATCCCCTTGCGTCTCCCCTTAGTATGCCGCGCGGGGATTTCTGCCGTAGAGCACCGCGAGGGTCTCCTGACCCGCGGAGCCATCCACGGAAAGCCCGTTGCGGGACTGGAAGGAGCGAACCGCCGCGACGGTCGCATCATCGTAATAGCCCGTGACGGCTGCCAGATAGCCAAGCTGCTGCAAGCTGTCCTGCATCTGCACCACTTCGTCGCCGCGGTCGCCCTTGCGGAGCGTTTTGTACTCCGTCGTTTTCGCCGCTGCCGCAACCGCTGTGCCGCTGTACAGTTTTGTCAGCGTCTTGTTGCCCGCGATGCCGTCCACCGGCGTCACCTTGTTGCGAATCTGGAATGCGCGGACAGCATCCTGCGTCGTTGCGCCGTACACGCCGTCGCGCGAGCCGTCGTAGTAGCCCAGTTCGTACAGCGTCGCCTGCATGGTGCGCACTGCCGCGCCCGTGTCGCCGGGGCGCAGTGTTGCGTATTCGTCGCTGTCCACCGCGTCAGAGGAGTACAGAAGCGTCAGCGTCTTGTCGCCCGCAATGCCATCCACCGGCGTGATGTTCATCTTCTTCTGGAACGCCTTAACCGCCGCCGTTGTGCCGGAGCCGTAATCGCCGTCAATCGTGCCGGTATAATAGCCCTTCTGCTTCAGCGTCGTCTGCAGCTGGCGAATCGCCGCGCCGCTGTCACCCGGCCGGAGCGTGGTGTACTTGGATGTATCCGTGCTGCTGGAGGTGGTGAACAGCGCACGCTGGGTCGCGGGACCTGCCTTGCCGTCCACGCGCAAGCCCTGCGCCGACTGGAACGCGACGACTGCCGCCGTCGTTGCCGCGCCGTATTTGCCGTCCACGCTGCCAGAATAGTAACCCTTGTTTTTCAGCGCCTGCTGGAGATTGCGAACCGCCGTGCCGGTGTCGCCCTCGGAGAGCGTCGTGTAGCCGTCCACAGAGGTGGAAGCGGTCGCCGTCGGCATGGAGCTGGCGGCAATTGCCGCGTCGGAATAGAGGCGGTTCAGGGTGGATGTGCCTGCTTTGCCGTCCGCCTTCAGGCCGTTCGCCGTCTGGAAGGCAATCACCGCCGCCTTTGTCGCGTCGCCGAAAGAGCCGTCCGCCGTGCCGGTCAGGTAGCCCAAGGATTTCAGGCGCGTCTGCATCGCCTTGACGGCGCCGCTGTTCTTCATGCCGGACTCCAGCGTCGTGCCGATGGAGGACACGGGCGTGGAGGATTTCGCCGCGGAGGAAGAATACAGCGTTTGCAGCGTCGAAGGCCCGGCGACACCGTCGGTGTACAGGCTCTTGTACTTTTTCTGGAACGCCTTGACGGCATATTCTGTCGCGCCCTCGTAGTTGCCGTCCGGCGAACCCGCCATCCAGCCCAGTTCAATCAGGCGCGCCTGCAGCGTGCGGACGCGTGTGCCGGACGAACCGCTCTGGAGATAATACTCAGTGGAGAGGTTTGGGGTCGCGGTGGTTTTCGGCTTGGGGGTTGCGGTCTTGCGTGGAGTAGCGGTTGCGGCGGCTGCCTTGACAGCGTTGGAGCTGTTCAGCTTTGCCATCGTCGATTTGCCCGCGATGCCGTCCACCAGCAGATTGTTGCGGTCTTGGAACGCGCGCAGCGCCTTCTCCGTCGCGTCGCCGAAATCGCCGTCAACGCTGCCGGTGTAGTAGCCAAGCTGCTTCAAGCGGCGCTGGAGTGTTTTGACGTCAGCGCCGGACGAGCCTTTTTTGAGAACGGCAGCCGCAGTCGGCGTGGGCGTTGCGGTCGGACGCGCAGTGGTGGCGACGCTGCCGGGCGGCGTGGTCACCACGGTGACAATGCCGTTGGACGTAATCACGCCCGGCTGTGTCGTCGGCATGACGGTGTTCGTGCCGAAATTGAAAACGGATTCAACCGTCGGCGTGGGCGAAGGAGTGGGCGTGGCGGTGCGCTGGGGCGCTGTGACAGCAACCGTATTGTAAACAACACCCTGATTGGACAGGTCGCCTGACAGGTCGTCCGGCGGCACAAAGCAGCCCGTCAGCGTCATGGACAGCGCTAAAACACCGCACAGGGCAGCGCCCTTGAGAATGCGGTTGCGAACAGTTGCAGCGGCATGATTCTTCATGATGATAATTCCCTTCCTTCACACTCAGGGCGAGCGGAGCAAGCGTTATCCTCCCGCCGGATTTGCCGGAAAGAGGCGTATGGGCAATCGCCCATCTATATTGTACACATTTATCGGGCAGTGTGCAAGGGCTAAATTGCACTTCCCCTGCCGGAAAGTGGCGAAAAGCCCGCGCCTTCCAATGATATAACGAAACAAGCGGCGCTTTTCCTCCCTTTCCGCTGGATTAGACGGAGAAAAACGCGGATTTGTTCCGCTGAATCAACTATTATTCGACATGTGCGCCGGATTTTCCTGCTGCGAGAACCGTTTCGATATGAAAAACCCCGCCGGACGATTCCGACGGGATTCGATTATTCATGCTTGCGAACCTTGCATTTCAGCACGGCATCCACTGCTTTGCCCATTTCCGGCAGCTGAATGTCCATCAAGCGGCCTTCGTCGCACTTCTTCGCGATTTCGGGCTGAATCGGCAATTGCGCCAGCATCGGCAGTCCATACTGCTTCGCGACATCCGCCGTGCGCCCTTCGCCGAAGGGATACAGGCGCTTGCCGCAGTCCGGGCAGGTCATGTACGCCATGTTTTCCACCAAGCCCAGCACGGGGATGTTCATCATCTGCGCCATTTTGACGGCTTTTTCCACAATCATGCCGACCAGCTCCTGCGGGCTTAAGACAATCACGATGCCATCCACCGGCAGCGATTGGAACACCGTCAGCGGTACGTCGCCCGTTCCCGGCGGCATGTCCACATACAGGCAGTCCACATCCCCCCAGCACACATCCGTCCAGAACTGCTTCACCGTGCCCGCAATCAGGCTGCCGCGCCAGATAACGGGATCGGTGTCGTGCTCCAGCAGCAGGTTGATGGACATAACCTTCACGCCGTTTTCGGCTTCCTGCGGCAGGATGCCCAGCTCATTGCCGACCGCCTTGTCGCGGATGCCCAGAATGCGCGGCATACTCGGCCCGGTGATGTCCGCATCCAGTACCCCGGCGGTTTTCCCGCGCCGCGCCGTTTCGCACGCGAGCAGACCCGTCACCAGCGATTTTCCCACGCCGCCTTTGCCGCTGACGACGCCGATGACCTTCTTCACCCGGCTGCCCGCGTTCGCCGGGGCAAGCAAACTCTGCGGCTTCTGCCGCGATGCGCACGCGCTCCCGCACGAGGAGCAGTCATGCGTACATTCTTCTGCCATCATGTTCACCTCTGCATCAGATTCATGGGGTATTATAGCATCCGTTTGGGAATGCGTCAAGCTGTCATAATGCCCGAATCGGGAAGTACAGATACTCCTGCTGCGTTTTCGGGTCGGTGAATTCCTGCACCGCGCCGACGAGCTTCACGCCGTTTTCGCGGAAGTAATCGACCATGCGGCTGAACGTGTCCGCGCGGCGATTCTCTATGGCAAGGTACTCATACCCCGGCACGACCCACTTCGTCCACCCGTCCGGCACTTCCGCGTCGATGGGACATTCCACGCCCGCGAGGTACAAACCGCGCGAGAAGCCGTCTGTCCACGGCAGGAACGAACGGGTTTCGTCGCTCATCACGCCCCAAATGCCGAGCAGCGCGCCGTTTTCGTCGCGGCTGGCGACGGGGGAGACTTCGTCGAAGTGGGCGTTCGCGTCTGACCAGAGCATGGGGATGAAGCCTTCGCCGTCGTCTGTCGAGCCTTCGATGCCGATGACGGCAAAGGAGGGCTTGACGATTTTTTGAATGTTGAGGGATGATTCCATGCTGATACCTCCGATGCTATCCTATTCCCGATTCCGCCACAAGTCATTCTTCCGAATCTTCACCCGCGGAATGCTCGTCGTCAAGTCCACCTCATAGATGTCTTCCTCCGTCGGATGCAGAATCACATGCACCTTCTGCCCCAGCGCCGGTTCAATGGTGGACGTATGAAACAAAATCAGCGCATTCCCCGTGCTCGGATGCGTACATTGCAGCTCGATAAAGAAGCGATTGTGTTTGACAGGTGCAGTGTAGCTGACGGTCGCTGCCGTGTGCAGCCCGATTCGCCGCAGTTCCCAGCGCGGCTTCAGGCGCTGGAAGAAATCGACGATGGCGGCAGGGGAGAAGGATTGCAGCGTCGTGCGGCGCAGGAGCAGAGCGCCAGCGAGCATCCACAGCGGCAGCGGCGCCGACGCAAGCAGCGCAATGGGATAGCCCAGCGCAGCGCCCGCAATGCCGATGGCGCACAGCACTTCCAGCGCGACGAACGTCCACCGGGAGAAGAAGCAGTGCCGGTGCAGCGCGTTCGCCGCCGCCCAGCCCAGCACGATGCCCCACGCCAGCGGCGCGAGCAGCAGCACGAACCCGGCGAACGATGCGCCCGTTGACCCGCGCGACATCAGATGAACACCGCCGAATGCCAGCCCACCAAGCAGCAGATAGAACCCCGCCCAGCTGTATGGGCGGAGCAGAAACGCCTGCCAGAGCGGCGTTGCACCCTCCACGGCATAGCGGACGGATGCGCGCAGGTAACGGCAGGCATACAGCGTCAAATGTACTGTCAGTTTTGGCAGCCACAGCAGCACATCCAGCAGCATGTTCAGCAAGTCGCCGACCCTATGCGGGCTGTGGAAGGGGAAATCCGGGCGCGCAGAACGGAGCAATTGCATCGTCCTGCGCAGCGATTCGCCCAGCGGCGGCAGACGGAATTTCCGTTTCGGGGGCGCGGACGGCGTGTCCGGAGGCACATCGAACGGGATGTCTGGCGGCATGGTGTCGAACGAATCCGCCGCAGGGTACGGGATGAACTCCTCAGGCGAATAATACTCGCGCGTTCGGCGTCGGCGCGGGGGTTCGTCCGCATTCATGCGGCGGCGGCAGGGCGCGGCTTCGTTTTCCTCCGGCGTATACGCCCGGTCAGCCCGGCGTCGGCGCGGCGTCTGCTCACTCATGGGGCTGCCTCCCTTTCGTATGCGTCGCACAGGGACTTTGCGTCGCCCTGCGCGCGGATTCTGCCATGCTCCAGCCAAATCACGCGGTCGCAGAGTTCGCGAATCTGGCTTAAATTATGGCTGACGAACAGCACTGTCGCGCCGCCGGACATGAGCTCAAGCATCCGCGCGCGGCTCTTGTGCTGGAAACGCTCGTCGCCGACGGCAAGAATTTCATCCACAATCAGAATATCAGGCTGAACGACGGTGGCGATGGAGAAAGCCAGACGCGCGAGCATTCCGGACGAGTACGTTTTCAGCGGACGGTCGATGAAACGATCGAGTTCGCTGTACGCAATGATTTCCGGCGCTTTGTCGTGCAGAAAATCCTTCGGGTAGCCAAGAATTGCGCCGTTAAGGAAGATGTTCTCCCGCCCGGTGAGTTCCGCGTCGAAGCCGCTGCCGAGTTCGAGCATGGGGACGAGCGTGCCTTGCAGGGCGACGCTGCCGCTGGTGGGCGGGTAAATGCCGCTGATGATTTTGAGCAGGGTGGATTTTCCCGCGCCGTTATGGCCAATCAGCCCGGTGACACTGCCCTTTTCGGCGGTGAAGGATACATCATCGAGGGCGCGGAAGGTGGTGGCATGCGTCTGGCGGCGGAGGGTGTCGACGACAAATTCCTTGAGGTTGGTGGTGCGGTTCTGGTCGATGCGGAAATCCATCGTAATGTGGCGGGCTTCTACCAAGGGGATTCACCTCCTTGTGAAAGATTTCGTGCAATAAGAATGGTGTATTATTCTCCATCAACCAAGAAAAATCCTCTTGCCAAATGCAAAACTGACAGAAATTCCTTTCTGCTTCCGCCCCTTGACGGGAGGGCGCGGGTGGGATATACTTATCCCGTATGGAAAAGGGGAGGAATCTGGATGGAAATCATTGCACGAATCGAAAACGGCTTTCGGGAGAAATTCGGCGTGCCGCGGCAGTCGGGGCTTGTGCCGGAGGTGATTTCCCGCGTCGTGATGGCGGAAAAGTACAGCGTCCGCGAGGCGTTCCGCGGCATTGAGGATTACTCCCACCTGTGGCTGCTCTGGGAGTTCGACCGCGCGCAGCAGGACGATTGGCGGCCGACTGTGCGTCCGCCGCGGCTGGGCGGCAATACCCGATTGGGCGTGTTCGCGACGCGCTCGCCGTTCCGCCCGAACCGCATCGGTCTGACGGTTGTCCGCTTGATTCGCATGGAGGAGGAGAACGGGCGCATCACGCTCGTCGTCTCCGGCGCGGATTTGATGGACGGCACGCCAATCGTGGACATCAAGCCGTACCTGCCGTATGTGGACAGCGTGCCGGATGCGGTCGGCGGGTTCACCGAGCAGACCGAACGCCATCGCCTAACGGTGGATTTTCCGGAGAAGCTCAAAAAGTATGTTCCCAAGCAGAACCTGCCCGCCGTGATGGGCTTGCTCGCGCAAGACCCGCGCCCGGCGTATCAGCATGACGGAAAGCGCGTGTACGGCGTGCCGTATGGCGAGGTGGATATTCGCTTTGTCGTCGAGGGAGACACGCTGACGGTGGTGGAGGTCGTGCCGTACACGGAAAAGGAACAGAAAAAATGAATACGAATCGCTGGATGCAGGAGGTCAATGCGCGGTTTCCGGTGCGCAAAAGCAAGGTACAAAAGGCGCAGTTCCGCCAGTATGTGCTGCAAAAGGCGCAGGAAATGGGCTATGCGGCGAGAATGGAGGAAAACAAGGCAATCTGCACGAACCGCAATATCGTCGTGGGCGATATGGACAAGGCGAAAGTGCTTGTTACGGCGCATTACGACAAGCCCGCAACCGTCGGGCTGCCGAATGTCATGCTGCCCATGAATCGCCCGATGTTTTACCTCGTTCAGGCGCTGATTGCGCTGGTGATGGTGGTGTTCATCTTCATACCGACGGGGATTGTGAAAAAGCTCACGGGCAGCATCTTCTGCACGGAAGCGACGCTGATTGGGTTGTACTGCCTGATGATGTATCTGCTGCTGGCGGGCGTGCCGAATCCGCACAACGTCAATGACAACACGTCGGGCGTGTGCGGGGTGCTGGCGCTGATGGAATCGTTTGCGGCGGAAAAGCCGGAGGAGATTGCGTTCGTGCTGTTCGACAACGAGGAGAAGGGGCTGCTCGGCGCATCGGGGCTGGCGAAAGCGCATAAGCAGGTGGCAAAAGAGACGCTTGTGCTGAACATGGACTGCATCGGCGTGGGGGAAGCCATGCTGATGCTTGTGCCGAAAGCGGCACGGGAGAAGTATCCGGCACTGGGCGAGACGGCGCGGAAAAGCAGCGGTATTCCGGTCGTCCTTGGCAACATGGAGAAGTGCAATTTCTCCTCCGACCAGAAGCACTTCAAGCTCGGCGTGGGTATCTGTGCCTGCCGCAAGAAAAAGCATGTAGGCTGGTACTGCAGCAAAATTCATACCAAACATGACACGACGTACGACGAAATTACCCTGCAGGGCGTGGCGGACACGGTGGAAGCCGTCCTCCGGCAGGTCGTCGGGAAGGAGCAAGCATGACCATACGCGAAGAAATCGACGCGCAGTTCCCCATCCGCAAAACGACGGCGCAGAAGCGGGCGTTCGAGAAGTGGGTGATGGCGAAGATGCGCGAAATGGGGTATCGCCCCTATGTGGACGGCATGAACCGAAAGGACAAGCTGCGCCACCGCAATATCGTCGCCGGCGATCCTCAAAATGCCGAACTGCTCATCAGCGCCCACTACGATACGGCGGCGACCATCGGCGTGCCCGATCTGCGCATCCCCCGGAATTTCCCGGTGTATATCCTCGCGCAGGGCGCGGTGCTGCTGGGAATGCTGCTGATTTCCCTACTGATTGGCACGGCAGTCGGGCTGGCGACGAAGAGCGGCGATTGGCTGATCCTGACGTTCTTTTTCGCCTATCTGGCGCTGATGCTGCTGATGATGTTCGGCGCGGCGAACAAGCATAACGTCAATGACAACACATCCGGCATTGCCGCCCTGCTGGAGACGATGCAGCGCCTGTCCCCTGAAGCGCGCGAAAAGACGGCGTTCATCCTCTTTGATCATCAGGAGACGGGTAGCCGCGGCGCAAAGAGCTACGGTGCACAGCACGTCGAAGTGCAGACGATGAAGCTGCTTGTTGACCTCAACTGCGTTGGGGATGGCGACACCTTTGTCATCAGCGCTCCGAAAATGGCGCAGGATAAGCCGGAATACGCCGCCGTCCGCGAATCCCTTGAAGAAAACGCAATGGCATCCGGCGTGTCGACGCAGTTCTTCGGACGCGCGGGTGTGCAAGGCGCGGGCGATTATCGGCGCTTCGTGTGCGGGGTGGGCGTATCGGCATACCACCACAGCGCGGGGGTGGGACTCATCACCGGGCGCATCCACACTTCCCGCGATACCGTCTGCCGGCAGGAAAATTTGGACTATCTCGCCAAAAGTCTCGCCGATGCGGCTCAAAAAATGAATGATTTGTAACAATTTGCCGAACAAGCGGCATTTTTCAGCGCTTTTGCTTTGCAATTTGTACCGGAATATGCTACAATAGTGAATAGAAAGGCTCCCTGTTGGCGAGACTGGAAGAGGAGGAAGCAGCATGCTGCCGAAAGTTTCCAAGGGATTCCGCGCCATTTTTGTCGCGGTGATGTGTGTGGTGTGCGTGGCGCTGTGTGTGCTGGCGGTTCGGCTGGCGCAGCAGGGCGAGCAGCTTCGGCTGACGCAATTGCAGCTGGATGCAAGTCTGGCGCGGTTGAAGCTCCAGCAGACGCAGCGCGCGCAAATCGACGTTGACCTGCCGGAAACGCTGGCGCAATTGCAGGCGGTGCAGCCCGAAGCGGATGCAGCGTCCGCGCGCGAGCAGGAACTCCGCGCCCGGCGCAAGACGCTCCGCAGCGAGAATGCGGAATTAGCAGCGCAGGCGGAAACGCTCACGCAGCAGCTCGCTCTCCTTCGGACCCCGGACAGTGAGCTGATCGGAGAGGTGGAGACGCTGCAAAAGACGCTTTCATCCCTTCAGGCGCAGGTTGACGCCGCACGGCAGCTCCTTGGGCAGGCAGAGGAGTGAGCCTATTCCCCAATTCACTTGCGCTATCTGCTTGCGCATTCGCATTTGGGAATAGTATACCAGCCGCATTTATTCACAGCCTGAGATTCGACTGACAAAGCAAGGAGGAAGTTCCCATGTCCGAAAACAAGTCCCAGACACCGGCACAGAACACGCCGGAAAACAGCGAGAAGAAGAAAGTCTCCCTGTTCGCACTCATCGTCGTGCTGGTCGTGGCGGTCATCGTGATGGTCGCCCTGTTCGTGCGGTCGAATAACCTGTCCAGTCAGCTGGATGAGGTCAACGGTCAGCTGGCCGCCAGCAACACCGAACTTCAGCAGACCATTGCTGACAAGGAGACGGCGCAGGCGGAACTGACCACCGCGCAGAATGACCTCCGCGAAGCGCAGCTGGTGCTGGAAGAATCCACCGCAAAGGTGGCGGAGCTGGAAGCCCAGCTGGTTGTGCTGAACGACGAAAACGAAGCGAACAAGGCGCAGGTGGAAACGCTGACCGCTGAACTGGACACCGCAAAGGCGAATCAGGCGGCGGCGCAGGGCTACCTCGACAACGTGTCCGCCCAGCTGGATGAGCTGATGCAGAACCTTGGCTTGGCGCAGAGCGCGCTGAACGGCGAAGCGACGGAAGAACCCGCCGCTGAGCCGGATGTGACGGAAGAGCCCGCTGTCGAGCCCGCTGCGACGGAAGAACCCACTGTCGAGCCCGCTGTGACGGAAGAACCCGCCGCCGAACCCGAAGCGACGGAAGAACCCGCTGTCGAGCCCGAAGCGACGGAAGAGCCCGCTGTGACGGAAGAACCTGCTGCTGAACCGGACGTGACGGAAGAACCTGCTGTTGAGCCAGAAGCGACGGAAGAACCCACCGCCGAACCCGAAGCGACGGAAGAACCCACCGTCGAACCGGACGCGACGGAAGAACCCGTTGCCGAGCCTGACGCAACGGAAGAACCCGCTGTTGAGCCTGACGCGACGGAAGAACCCGCCGCTGAACCCGAAGCAACGGAAGAACCCGCTGCTGAGCCTGCCGCGACGGAAGAACCCGCCGCTGAACCCGAAGCAACGGAAGAACCCGCTGCTGAAGGAAGAGTTCTTACCACCACCATCACGTCTATGCTGCCGGACGAATACACGCTTGATGTTGAACTGCATCTGGATGCGAACAATATGGTGACGGAGTTGAAGCTGACGCTGGAAAATGAAATCGAAGGTCTGACGCAGGAAATGCTGGACGCCTTCGCGGAGCAGTTCGTCGGCAAGCAGCTGCCGGTTGTCCTGCACGCGGATGCGGATGAGACGACTGCGGAAGAGCAGATTGTCGAAGGCATGGAGAATCAGCTGGAGAACAGCCGCGGCATCGTTGAGATGCTGAACAAGCTGGCAGAGCAGTAATCCCCTGACACATCGCGCCGCCCCGCTGACTGAATATGGTTAAGCGGAGCGGCGCTTTTTTGCACTTGTGTTCCTTTTCAATCAATGGTATAATAGAAGTGGACGTGTATGTCCGAGCAGATATATCAACGATCGACGACCAATGGAGGCTGCACATGAAAAAATGGTTCTGTGCGCTGGGCATGATGCTGGCGCTGCTGATGTCCGTCGCGCTGGCGGACGGCGTGAAAGTTACCTTTGCCGAGAAAAACGGGCAAATCAACGGCGGCTATGATTATACGATGAAGCTGAACGTGTCGCCCGCAAGCGACAAAGACCTGACGGTTTCCCTGACCTGCGACGGCTTGGACGGCGCGTATTCCGTGGTCATCCCGGCAGGGCAGAAGAGTACCATGCTGACCGTTCCGACGCAGGTGGTGGAGGAGCGCGGCAAGGTCGTCTTTGAGCTGCAGAGCGGCGACGGCTACACCGGCACGGGCAAGCACACGCTGACCATCCAGCGCCTGCCGAACGTGCAGTTCTATCTGGGCATCAACTTTGGCACGGTGGGCAAGAAGATGAGTGTCCGCATGACGGTGACGAATTCATCCACCATCGTCAAGGGCAACAACACCTTCCAGCTGCGCGATGACAAGGGTACAGTGCTGGCGGAAGCGAAGTGGTCGAATCCGAGCGGCGACATGAGCTTCTCTATCACCCCAACCGCTGATATGGAGGGATACACCCGCCTGAGCGTGTGGCTGGGCGATCGCTGTGTGGCGGATGGCGGTTACCTGACCGTCGTTGCGAAGGGACAGCGCGCCGTCAAGAACGTGGAGACGGAGCGGAAACTTGTCGGCATCGGCATGGACTGCGGTTTCGGCGGCAAGAACACCGATCAGGTGCTGGAAGTGCTGGCGAAGCACAACACGAATATCACCTTCTTCATGACGGGCTATTTCGTCCGCACGTTCCCGGAGGAATCCAAGCGCGTGCTGGCGGCGGGCAATGAAATCGGCGACCACACGAACACGCATCCGCAGCTGACGAAGGAACGGCCATACAGCATGATGCGCCAAATCGTTTTTCCGGCGGAGACCATGGCGGAAACGCTGGGCGTCTCGCCGCGCCTGATGCGCCCGCCGTACGGGGACGTGAACAGCAACGTCATCAGCGTTTCGCGCGCGGAAGGCATGGAGTGCGTGCTGTGGAACATGAGCACGAAGGACTCCATCGGCAAATATACGGTGGAGGAGTGCATCAAGAACGGTACGACGCGCGCCAAGCTCGCGCCCGGCAATATTTTGCTCTGCCATCTCGACGCGAATCACAGCTGGGAAATTCTTGATGCTGTCCTGACCTACTACGAGGAGCAGGGCTACACCGTTCTGCCGATTTCCGCGCTGATTTACGCCACGGGCGGCTCGCTGCCCCCGATGCCTTCCACCCGCGAGGCACTGCTCTACACCGACGACTACTGGCCGAACTGGCTGGCAGAACGCGGCATTGAGATTGAGACGAAGGAATAAGCAAGCAGGCTGTCCGAGAAAAACGGGCAGCCTGTTTTGCAAAAGGTGGAATGCCGATGCACATCACTGACTGGAAAGAGAATTTTATCTCGAAGATGATTACGCGCGGGCGCAATTACTGGCGTGCCGGGGCAGTGAAAAATCTGCACTGCACGCAGGAGAAAATCACTGCTGATGTAGAAGGCACGCGGCTGTATCGGGTTGAGATTACGCTGGCAGGCGATGCCGTGGCAACTCTGTCCTGCACCTGCCCCTTTGCGAAAGAGGGCGCAAACTGCAAGCATATGGCGGCGGTTCTCTTTGCGGCGACCCATCTGCCGGAAGCGGAATTGCCCGCGCCGGAGTGGGAGAAGAAGCTGAACAGCCTGTCCGCTGAAACGCTTCGGGATTTTCTTCGTCCGCTGCTGAAAAAGGACGAAGCACTCCGAAATCGGCTGATGCTGTGCAAGGGAAATGCACCTGTCCGTGCGGATGAACGCCGCCTCAATTGGCAGCGCACCCTGACGCAGACGCTTCACGCCGCCGAACGCTATTCCGAAAACGAGTATGACGAATACGCGGAATATGACGAAGAAGAGGAATCACCCGTTCAGGAACTGCTGGAGCTGATGGACGCGGAATTGGCTGATTTGCTGACACCGGAACATGCGATGCTGGCGTTTGAACTCGTTTGCGACACGGCAATGATGTTTGAATCCGCCGATGAAATTCTTGAACAGGAGGATATCGAAGACGCTTGCCGCGATGCATGGATGCAGATTCTTGCCATCGCAGCACCTGTCCAGCAGTCGGCAATGTACGAGTGGTTCGCCGCTGCATTCCGGACGTGGCAGCCGCTGCCGTATTTCACCGCGCCGCTGGCGTTCTTGTTTTCGTATCCATGGGACGAAGCGATTCATCAGCGGAATCTTGCGCTGCTCGACGAGAAAATTGCCGAATGGAAGCTGAATGCGCAGGAACGCGGTGGAGGCGCGATGGTGAACCTGCTGAATCAGCGTGAAAAAACGATGCAGCAGCTGCACGCTTCGCAGGAGGACATCATCGGCTTCTGGCATTCGCATTGGGATGTGCCGTATGCGCATGACCGGACGCTGAAAACGCTGATGGCGGCGGAAAAGTGGACGGAAGCCATCGAGCAGGTCAAGGCGGATTTGCAGACGTTCGCCGGGGAATATATGCCATGCAAGCAGCGCCGCGAACAGCTGATTTTGCTCTATCAGCGCGCGAATCAGCCTGACCTTGCGCAGCGGGAGATTCGGCAGTACATTGAGCAGTACAATCAGTACAGCATGGAGCAGATTGATGCGCTTCGAGCGACGCTTCCCGCCGATGCGTGGCGCGACGAGGCGGAACGTTTGCTGAAACTGCCGACGACAAGCACTATCCGCCTGCCCCTGCTGGCATCCATTGAGCAGTGGGAGCAGCTGCTCCAGCGGATTCAGCAACACGGCAATTTTGAGGGACTGTGTACCTATTTTGAACCGCTGATGGCATGGGATTCCGCCCGCACGCTGGCACTCTACCGCAACATGGTGAATCGCGCTATGCAAGCGGCTTCGTCGCGCGCCGCCTACTGCGAGGTCATCCAGCAGCTGGAACGCATGAAAGGCACCGACGAGGGAAGACAGATAATTGCTGACCTTGCTGAACAGTGGCGCAGGGACTACAAGCGCAAGTGCGCACTGCTGGACGAATTGCAGAAAGCGGGATACTGACAAAAAACAGGCTGTCCGAGCAAAACGCTCGAACAGCCTGTTTTTTTCTGCTGCTTACTCCGCCGGGAACAGGAATCCCGCCGTCATTTCCAGATAGTTTTCGCCCGCGTAGTCCGGGAAAAGCTCATGCATCTTCGCGATGAAATCCGCCGTGAACGCTGCCGGTTGCAAGCGTCACGGTGGTGCAGGTCGGGGTGCTCACTTCCGCCAGCGCGGCGGTCAGGAACAGCAAAATCATCATCAGCAGGGAAATCAGTTTCCTCATGGGTTCCTCCAAGGTGGGTCGTTCGGGGAAAGGGGTTATCTTGTAAAGAATACACCATTTGTGATATGGACGCAAGTACGCACTTTTTTATTAGCGAGGCACTTTTTGGTGACTGGGGGGGTGTAAATGGTAAACTGTACTTGAGCCACTTAGGCAAAAAAGGGAACGAATACTTGAGCCACCCGACAAAGCCTCTATAATGTAAACA
>JABLTK010130097.1_pt1 | contig 14420 bp, 9 predicted proteins | sample 7160131 | NCBI WGS metagenome assembly JABLTK01 (sample SAMN14651221, study PRJNA627086) | human gut metagenome | isolation source: feces | host: Homo sapiens
TGTCGAACGTACCCACAGCTGCGCTGCTTAGCAGCTTTCAGTGGGTTTCATGAAATAGGTCCCGCTCCGCGGAACCCAGCAGCTCATACTCAATCAGCTTGTGCGTGGGTGCGTGACTATGGCGGGACGCCATTCTCATTTATTACTTTTTAATTAGTATTTATTAATTGGTTACGCCATCAGTCAGAAAAAATCATGTACTTATAGTAAAATATCATGTCTTCCTGTCTTCTTGTCAAAAATAACCTGTCTTCCTGTCAAACCCCCTCCGTCTACCCGTCAAAACTTCGAGATTGTAACCTTTCTTCCTCTTTTTGCTTTGACACAGGTCAAGAAACAGGGGTTTTGGTTTCATTTTCGTTAAATTTGTGGTACAAAAGCTTTGCAGTTTCATCAAATACCTATATCTTTGCAATGTTTTTCATGGTATTAGATTTAAGGTTAACAAAGGTTGGGACTCGGCGGAGCCCCTTTTTTTGTATATATACCTACCGTCAAGCCGTCGGAACCTTTCGTTCCGCCGTCATTCTTTTCCACAGTTTCGCTATTTTTCCGAAGCATAATCCGAATATTTTCTTGTTATAACAAAAATTAAATAGCATACGTCTTCTCATTGCTAACTTTTTCTTAATTTTGTACCACGCCTAATAAACCATACATTACATTATATATAAGAACTTACAATACTTAAAAACCATAAAATCATAAAAACCTAAAGATTATGAGTAAATTTCCTAAGATTGGCATACGCCCCACTATTGACGGACGTCAGGGCGGCGTACGCGAAAGCCTCGAAGAGAAGACCATGAACCTTGCCCGCTCAGTGGCAAAACTCATCACAGACAATCTCCGCAATATCGACGGTTCGCCAGTGGAGTGCGTAATCGCCGACACTACTATAGGACGCGTGGGAGAGAGTGCCGCTTGCGCCGAGAAGTTCGAGCGTGAGGGCGTCGGCTCCACCATCACCGTGACATCATGCTGGTGCTACGGCGCAGAGACTATGGACATGAACCCGCATTGGCCGAAGGCTGTATGGGGATTCAACGGTACGGAGCGTCCGGGTGCTGTATATCTGGCTGCCGTCCTCGCTGCACACGCACAGAAGGGACTCCCCGCATTCGGCATCTACGGACACGACGTTCAGGACCTCGGCGACGACTCGATACCTGAGGACGTGGCAGAGAAGATTCTCCGCTTCGCACGCGCTGCACAGGCTGTTGCCACGATGCGCGGCAAGTCGTACCTCTCAATGGGTAGCGCTTGTATGGGTATCGCCGGATCAATCGTCAATCCCGACTTCTTCCAGGAGTATCTCGGCATGCGCAACGAGAGCGTTGACCTCACAGAAATCATCCGCCGCATGACAGAGGGCGTATACGACCCCGTGGAATATGAGAAGGCTATGGCTTGGACACGCGAGCACTGTATGACCAACGAGGGCGAGGACATCGCCAACCGTCCAGAGAAGGCAAAGACACGCGAGCAGAAAGACCAGGACTGGGAGTTCATCGTGAAGATGATGATTATCATGAAGGACCTCATGCACGGCAACCCGCGCCTTGAAGAGCTCGGATTCAAGGAGGAAGCCATCGGACATAACGCCATCGCAGGCGGATTCCAGGGACAGCGCCAGTGGACCGACTTCTATCCTAACGGCGACTATCCCGAGGCTCTTATGAACACCTCATTCGACTGGAACGGCACTCGTGAGCCGATCATTCTCGCTACTGAGAACGATGCTGGCAACGGTGTGGCTATGCTCTTCAACCACCTCCTCACGGGTCGCGCTCAGATTTTCTCTGACGTGCGCACATACTGGAGTCCCGAGGCTGTGAAGCGTGTTACCGGCAAGGAACTCACCGGACGCGCTGCCGGCGGCATCATCCACCTCATCAACTCAGGCGCTACCACACTGGACGGATCAGGCGCCGCTTCTGACGCTGAGGGCAACCCCATCATGAAGCACTTCTGGGAGATGACAGACGAGGACGTGGACGCTTGCCTCAAGGCCACAACATGGTATCCTGCCAACCGCGACTACTTCCGTGGCGGCGGATTCTCATCCAACTTCCTCACACGCGGCGGCATGCCCGTGACAATGGTTCGCCTCAACCACGTGAAGGGACTCGGCCCGGTTCTGCAGCTCGCAGAGGGATGGACAGTTGACGTCGATCCCGAAATCCACAAGATCCTTGACAAGCGCACCGACCCGACATGGCCTACCACATGGTTCGCTCCGCGTCTTACGGGCAAGGCTCCGTTTAACGATGTCTATTCAGTGATGAACAACTGGGGAGCCAACCACGGTGCCATCACATACGGCCACGTAGGTGCCGACCTTATCACTCTCTGCTCAATGCTCCGCATCCCGGTTTGCATGCACAACGTGGAGGAAGACCAGATTTTCCGTCCCGCTTCATGGAACGCATTCGGTATGGACAAGGAGGGAGCTGACTTCCGCGCTTGCAAGAACTACGGACCGATTTACAAGTAAATTTATAATTGACAGTTCAGAGTTGAGAGTTATGATATGTTTCGCTGTATAAGACAATGAAACTGAAAATTATCAGTCAAGGTAATCATAACTCTCAACTCTTAACTCTCAACTCTCAACAAAAAAAGGAAATGATACAGGACTATCAGATACAGGAATTTCTGCGTCAGGCCCATCGTGTGGGCGACGCTGGCTTGACCCTTTGCTCAAGCGGTAACATTTCATGGCGCATCGGCGACGAAGCGCTTGTTTCGGGCACAGGCTCTTGGGTGCCTACACTCCCCAAGGAGAAGGTGGCAGTCTGCCGTGTGGCAGACGGCGAGGTGCTTAACGGCGTGAAGCCTTCGATGGAGAGCGGTTTCCATCTCGGCGTACTCCGTGAGCGTCCCGACTGCGACGTAGTGCTCCACTTCCAGTCGAAGTATGCCACGGTGGTTTCGTGCATGCAGGAGACTCCGAAGGACTTCAACGTAACAGCGGAGGTGCCGTGCCACGTGGGAAGAGAAATCCCCGTAATACCTTACTTCCGTCCCGGTTCGCCAGAGTTGGCAGAGGCTGTGAAGGCAGCACTCAAGGACCACAATTCCGCCCTTATGCTCAAGCATGGTCAGGTGGTTTGCGGAAAGACCTTCGATGAGGTGTTTGAGCGTGCCATGTTCTTCGAGATGGCTTGCCGCATCATTGTCCTCAGCCAGGGCCACTACAATACTCTTACTCCTGAGGAAATAGACGATCTCGAGGCTTATGTACTCGGAAAGGTGACGAAGTAAAAACATATACAGTTGAGAGTTGAAAGTTGAGAATTGAGAGCTATCATAACTATCAACTCTCAACCTTCAACTCTCAATTTAATTTTAAACGACTCATCAAATGACATATTTGGCAATCGACTTTGGTGGTGGCTCAGGACGCGTCATCGCCGGAACACTCACCGCTGGAGAGGACGGAAAGAAGCGCCTTGACATGCAGGTGATACACCGTTTCACAAACCGGCAGGTGCGCCTCGGAGAACGACTCTACTGGGACTTTCCCGCACTCTTTGCCGACATGAAGGAAGGACTGCGCAAGGCTGCTGCCCTGAAACTGGACGTGAAGGGAATAGCCGTGGACACGTGGGGTGTGGACTTCGGACTCGTCGACCGCAACGGATGCCTCGTCAGCAATCCCGTCTGCTATCGCGACGAACGCACGAAAGGAATGGCTGCAGAGTTCTTCAAGGAGGTGGACGCCACCGCACATTATGCCGTCAACGGCACGCAGGTGATGGACATCAACACTCTCTTCCAACTTCTTAGCATGAAGAAGGCTGGCAGCCCGCAGCTCGACATCGCCGACCGACTGCTTTTCACGCCAGACCTATTCTCCTTCTTCCTTACCGGAGAGGTCAACACCGAATACACCATTGCCTCAACGTCGGAAATGCTCGACGCTGAAAAGCGCGACTGGGACTGGGCGCTCATTGACAGTATCGGACTGGACCGCCGCCTTTTCTGCCCGATAGTAATGCCCGGAACAGTCCGCGGACAACTTCGCGAGGACATCGCCGAAGATACAGGACTGGGACGTGTGGACGTCATCGCTGTCGGTTCGCACGACACGGCAAGCGCCGTGGCTGCTGTGCCAGCCGCCAACGACGAGTGTCCCGTGGCATTCCTCAGCTCCGGCACGTGGTCGTTGCTGGGCGTGGAGACGGACAAACCCATCCTTACCGAGCAGGCACGCGTGGCAGGATTCACAAATGAAGGTGGAGTGGGGGGAAGGATTACCTTCCTGCAGAACATCACCGGCATGTGGATACTGCAGCGTCTTATGGCAGAATGGAGCGAGGAAGGCGACCCGCAGGAATACGGACCGCTGCTCGCAGCTGCAGCGGAGGTGAAGACCGACGCCCTTATCCCAGTGGACGACGACGCTTTCCAGAACCCGCAGTCCATGCAACGTGCCATCAACGCTTACTGCCACAGTCACGGCATGACCGTGCCGCAGACCACGGCAGAGACAGCCCGCGTGGTGTTGCAGTCGCTTGCTGCACGTTATGCCCAGGCTGTAAGCCACCTTAACGATATGCTGCCTCAACCCATACGCTGCCTCCATATCATCGGTGGCGGATCGCAGAACCAGCTCCTCAACACCCTTACCCAGCAGGCACTCGGCATCCCCGTCATGGCAGGACCCGTGGAAGCCACCGGAATGGGCAACATCCTTACGCAGGCACTTGCCAAGGGCGAAGTAAGTGGAGTGGGAGAGATGAGGCAGATAGTAAGAGACAGCATGTAAATACTAACCTAAAAGAATGAAACAGTCAATACTTTCAAAGGACGGCGTAAGCTATGTCGTCCCCTTTATCCTCATCACGTCTTGCTTCGCGCTGTGGGGATTCGCTAACGATATCACCAATCCGATGGTGAAAGCATTCTCAAAGATATTCCGTATGTCAGCCACTGACGGCGCTCTTGTGCAGGTGGCGTTCTACGGAGGCTACTTTGCAATGGCGTTCCCCGCCGCCATCTTCATCCGCCGCTTTAGCTATAAGGCTGGCGTCCTCGTCGGACTCGGTCTGTACGCACTCGGCGCTTTCCTCTTCTATCCCGCCAAGATGACGGGCGACTATTATCCTTTCCTGCTCGCTTACTTCATCCTTACCTGCGGTCTTTCGTTTCTTGAGACGTCCAGCAATCCCTATGTTCTCTCTATGGGAACGGAGGAAACAGCCACGCGCCGACTGAATCTGGCGCAGTCGTTCAATCCTATGGGATCGCTGCTCGGCATGTTCGTGGCAATGAACTTCATCCAGGCAAGGCTCAATCCGCTCGATACGGCATCACGTACGCAGCTCAGCGAAAGTGAGTTTGAGGCTGTAAAGGAATACGACCTCTCCGTGCTTATAGGACCTTACCTGGTCATCGGACTCGTAATCCTCGCCATGTTCTTCGTCATCCTCTTCTGGCGAATGCCGAAGAACGGCGACAAGAACCACGCCATCAACTTCATTCCCACCCTGCGCCGCATCTTCTCATTGCCCCATTACCGTGAGGGAGTCATAGCGCAGTTCTTCTATGTGGGCGTCCAGATTATGTGCTGGACTTTCATCATCCAGTACGGCACACGCGTGTTTATGGCTGAAGGCATGGCAGAACAGCAGGCAGAGGTGCTGTCGCAGCAATATAATATTGTGGCAATGGTGATATTCTGCTGCTCACGATTCATCTGCACCTTCCTCCTCCGCTACATCAATACGGGACGACTGCTGATGCTTCTCGCCATTGCTGGCGGTGCTTTGACAGTCGGCGTGATATTCCTGCAGGACCGTATGGGCCTCTATTGCCTCGTTGGAGTAAGCGCCTGCATGTCGCTGATGTTCCCCACGATTTACGGCATAGCATTGACAGGACTCGGCGATGACGCCAAGTTCGGTGCAGCCGGACTCATCATGTCCATCCTTGGCGGTAGCGTTCTGCCCCCGCTTCAGGCTTCCATCATCGACCGCGGCACCCTTATCGGCATGCCAGCCGTAAACGTATCCTTCGTCCTCCCCTTCATCTGCTTCGTGGTTATCGCCGTCTACGGCTTGAGAACATGGCGACGCAGCATGAGTGGAACTGAATAGAATAGAAAGATACATATTAGTATATTGAACTTGCTGAAGTTCGGTTAGTATATAAACAAATAAAGACAGCAAAGCCAACGAATTGATATGGTATGCCATATACAAATCGTTGGCTTTGCTGTCTTTTATGTTTGTCTGAAGTTACTTCAGCCTTACAGCCTTCAGTATGGCTTCTGTTGCTCCCGTATGCTTGTCCACAACCTCTGCAGCAGCCTTGCCACGCTCCTCTATGAGCTTCGGGTCGGCGATGAATCGGTTCATCATAGCAGCGAAATCGTCGTACGCCGTTATCTCGATGCCACCCTGCGATGCCTTCAGCCATTGCGCTTCCTGGAAGTGTGAGTTGTTTGGACCGAAGAACACCGGCATGCTCCATACTGCCGCTTCCAGCACGTTGTGGATGCCAACACCGAATCCGCCTCCCACGTATGCCACGTCGCCATAGTTGTATACCGAAGAGAGAAGTCCGAAACAGTCTATGATCAGACATTCCGCCTGTGCAGCCTCCTCGGGTGTGGTCTGCGTGTAGCGCACGGTCTTGCGGTTGAGCTTTGAGAGAATCTGCTTGAGATGGTCCTCGCCGATGACGTGCGGAGCTATTATCAGACGCCATTCGGGATGCTCATTGAAGTAGCGGATGAAGATGTCTTCGTCCGGTCCCCATGACGATCCTGCCACGAACACCTTATGCTCCGGTCCGTCTCCGCCGTCCGTCCTGCCCTTGCGGAACGCATCCACGATGGGCAATGGCTTGGCAGCGTCGCGAATCTGGAGTACACGGTCGAAGCGTGTGTCGCCCACCACCTCCGAAGCATCTATGCCAATGGTGTGCAGCAGACGGCTGCTCTCCTCGTTCTGCACGAAGAAGCGCGTTACGCAACTCAGCACCTTGCCGTACTGCTTGCCGTACCAACGGAAGAACACCTGGTCCTTTCGGAATATGCTCGACACGCTGTAGATGGGCACGCCACGATGCTGAAGGATGTGGAAGTAGTTGTACCAGAACTCGTACTTGATAAAGAACGCCATGACAGGACGCACAGCCCTCAGAAACCTACGCGAATTGCGGATGGTGTCGAGGGGCAGATAGCAGACGATGTCGGCTCCCTTATAGTCCTTGCGTACCTCATAGCCCGAAGGCGAGAAGAAGGTGAGCAGAATCTTGTATTCGGGATGGGTCTGGCGCAGACGCTCCATAAGCGGGCGGCCCTGCTCGAACTCGCCGAGCGAAGCCGCATGAAACCATACATACTTAGCGTCGGGGTCGACCTTCTCGCGGAGCAACTTTATGGTCTGACGTTCCCCTCGCCACATCTTCTTCACCTTCTCGCTGAAGAGGCTGGCTATGGCGACGCCGGTCAGGTACAAGTAGATGACTATGTTATACATTTCTTTGTTTGGTTGTGGATGGATGTGTGCTTATTCTTACTTAAGCACCTCTACGGCTTTGCGGAGACGAGCGAGCGTCTCTTCCTTGCCGAGGAAGGCTGAGATATCGAACATTCCGGGACCCTTGCCGATTCCGACGAGGGCAAGACGGAAGGCGTTCATAACGTCGCCGAGCTTATATCCCTTCTCTTCCACCCACTTCATTACGATGGGCTCCTGGCCTTCTACGGAGAAGTCGTCGATGCCCTCGAGCACTTCAGCCAGTTCGGTCATCACCTTAGCCGAGTCTGCCTTCCAGCGTTTCTTGACTGTCTTCTCGTCATACTCCAGCGGAGCGATGAAGAAGAACGAGCAGAGAGGCCACAGTTCCTTTACGAAGCTCACGCGGTCCTTCATCATCGACACCACCTTGGTGATGCGCTCCATGCTCTCGTCCACGCCGTTGTTGGCAACGATGGGAGCGAAGAGACGTGCAATCTCCTCGTTAGACTTGCGGAGGATATACTCATGATTGAACCAAATGCCCTTCTGATAGTCAAACTTGGCGCCTGACTTTGAGCACTTGTGTATGTCGAACTGCTCAACAAGCTCGTCCAGCGAGAAGAGCTCCTGCTCCGTGCCTGGGTTCCATCCGAGCAGAGCCAGGAAGTTTACGACTGCTTCGGGGAAGTAGCCGCTCTCACGGTAGCCTGAAGAGATGTCGCCTGTCTTCGGGTCGTGCCACTCCAGCGGGAACACGGGGAATCCGAGACGGTCGCCGTCACGCTTCGAGAGCTTGCCCTTGCCCTCGGGCTTGAGGAGCAGCGGCAGGTGAGCGAATGTCGGCATGGTGTCTTCCCATCCGAAGGCACGATAGAGAAGCACGTGCAGCGGAGCTGACGGAAGCCACTCCTCGCCACGGATAACGTGTGTGATCTCCATGAGATGGTCGTCCACGATGTTGGCAAGATGGTATGTGGGCAGCTCGTCAGCGCTCTTGTAGAGCACCTTGTCGTCCAGAATGTCGCTCTTTATCTTGACGTCGCCGCGGATCATATCGTTCACGTGTACCTCTATTCCGGGCTCCACCTTGAAGCGTACCACATACTGTTCGCCGTCGGCGATGCGGCGCTCCACCTCCTCCTTCGGAAGAGTGAGCGAGTTGGTCATCTCCAGACGTGTACGTGCGTCGTACTGGAAGTTCTGCACAGCGGCACGCTTGGCTTCGAGCTGTTCGGGCGTATCGAAGGCGATGTAAGCCTTGCCGTCAGCAAGGAGCTGGTCAACGTACTTCTTATATATGGCGCGACGCTCGCTCTGACGGTAAGGTCCGTGATTGCCGCCGAAGCTCACACCCTCGTCAAACTTGATGCCGAGCCAGCGGAACGATTCGATGATATATTCCTCTGCTCCGGGAACGAAGCGGTGAGAGTCGGTGTCCTCAATGCGGAACACCAGGTCTCCGCCGTGCTGGCGGGCGAAAAGATAGTTATACAATGCTGTACGCACACCACCGATGTGCAAAGGTCCGGTAGGACTCGGTGCGAAACGCACCCTTACTTTTCTCTCTGACATAAATGAATATATATATGTTTATGTATCTGTATATCGTTTATTTTTACAAAGGTAGTACAATTTTTCCGATTCTGACATTTTTTTCGTAATATTGCAGTCTAAACATAAGAATATAAGCACAAACGTCCACAGGCAAAGCCCGCCGGACACCTAAACGACATCCCAAAGACAACACCATTATGGAAAAATTCTATTCAAGCAGAAAGCTTAAGTGGCGCAACTTCCTCAGCCGCACGCTACTCGTGCTAATCACTGTTCTCCTCATCGTATGGGCGCTGCCGCGAAACGAAAGTAAGCAGTTCCGCTACGACATCGGCAAGCCGTGGATGTACGGATCGTTCATCGCAAAGTTCGACTTCCCCATCTACAAGACCGACGAGACCATCAAGGAGCAGGAAGACTCGCTGCTGGAGACTTATCAGCCTTACTACAACTACGACCCGGCGGTGGAGAAAAAGCAGGTCAGCAAGTTCCTGGCGGACTATCAGAACGGCATCCCCGGACTGCCCCACAATTACGTGCGCCTCATAGCAGACCGCCTGCACCGGCTCTATCAGGCAGGCATCATGGACACGCCCGAATATAACGAGGCTTACCGCGACTCCACTTCGCAGGTGAGACTGGTGAGCGGCAACAGCGCACAGAGCATATCATTGGGCTGCGTCTATTCCACCCTCTCCGCCTACGAGCAGCTCTTCATCGACGAGCAGATAGCCATGCAACGCCCCATCCTACAGCGATGCAACCTCAACAACTACATCGAACCTAATCTTATCTATGACAAGGGCAAGTCAGAGACCGAGCGCAACGACCTCCTCTCCTCCATACCGCCAGCCAGCGGCATGGTGATGAGCGGACAGAAGGTCATCGACCGTGGCGACATCGTGGATGAATACACGTACCGCGTGCTCAGCTCGTTCGAGCGAGAAATAAAGAGAAGGTCGGCAACACAGACGCAGATAACCAACACCATCATCGGTCAGGTGATATTCGTGACGCTCATGGTGTTCCTCTTCACAATGTACTTGGGACTCTTCCGCCGCGACTACTTCAACAAGCCGCGATCCATAGCCATGCTCTATACGCTCATGACGCTGTTCCCGGTGGTGGTTTCGCTCATGATGCGCCATAACTTCCTCAGCGTCTACATGCTGCCGTTCGCCATGGTGCCCATTTTCGTGCGAGTGTTTATGGACTCCCGAACGGCGTTTGTATGTCATGTTACGATGATATTGATATGCACCACCGCCGTGCGCTATCAGTACGAATTCATAATCATACAGCTTGTGGCAGGACTCATTGCCATCTATTCGCTGCGTGAGCTGACAAGGCGTGCGCAGGTGTTCAAGACCGCCATCCTCGTGGGAATAGGCAGCACATTTGTTTATTTGGCGCTACAGCTGATGCAGGACAACGACTTCTCAAGCATGGACCACGACATGTATTACCACTTCGTCGTTAACGCCGTGCTGCTGCTCATCGCTTATCCGATGATGTATATCATAGAGAAGATGTTCGGATTCGTGTCGAGCGTGACGCTTTTCGAACTTTCCAACACCAACCGCGGTCTGCTGCGCGACCTCTCCGAGATAGCCCCCGGCACCTTCCAGCACTCCATCACCGTGGGTAACCTCGCCGCCGAGATTGCCAACAAGATCGGAGCCAACGCTCTGCTCGTGCGTACGGGTGCCCTCTATCACGACATTGGCAAGATGAAGAACCCCGTGTTCTTCACCGAGAATCAAGCCGGCGTCAATCCGCACGACACGCTCACTTATCAGGAGAGCGCCCGCATCATCATCTCTCACGTCACGGAGGGCGTGAAACTGGCTGAGCGCGAGAACCTGCCGACCATCATACGCGACTTCATCGTGACGCACCACGGCACGGGCATCACCAAGTTCTTCTATATAAAGTACAAGAACGAGCATCCCGAAGAGGAGGTCGATCCGGCTCCGTTCACCTATCCCGGTCCCAACCCGTTCACCCGCGAACAGGCCATCCTTATGATTGCAGACGGCGTGGAGGCTGCTTCACGCTCCCTCCCAGAATACACGGAGGAGAGCATCTCCACTCTCGTCAACCGCATGATTGACCAGGACGTGACGGACGGCTACTTCAAGAAATGCCCCATCACCTTCCGCGACCTCGCCATTGCCAAGCTGGTTCTCATAGAACGCCTGAAAGCCATCTACCACACCAGAATATCATACCCGGAGATGAAGAAGGCAAGTGAGGAGGAGAAGAACTGAGAGGATGTGTGTGCTCAACTCTCAACTTAAAAAAACAGCTATTTATTCCTCCACAGCATTCCCAATCGTCGTCCTCACGCGTTCTGCCGACGTATACATCAATGTGGACTCGTCGGCGTCCTTGGCTCCCATGAAGACGTCGGGATTGGCGAACTGCATGCGACTGCGGACGGGGGTGCGGGCTGAGAAATGAAATTCGTGCACGCCGGTCTCGTCACGTATCTGACGGATGTTGTTCTCGTTGACGCCACATCCGGCGAGGATGATGATGCGTCCTGCGGCGAGTGCGTTAAGGGTGCGCAGCAGACCGATGCCTTCAAGGGCGGTGGGCTGCTGACCGGAAGTCAGGACACGATCTACGCCGAGCTGAATGAGCTGTTCGAGGGCGAGATGCGGGTCGCGGCAGCGGTCGAAAGCACGATGGAACGTCACGGACATTCCTTCTGCAGCCTCAACGAGACGACGGTTGGCGTCCATGTCCAACGTACCGTCCGCATTCAGACAGCCTATCACCACGCCGTCAACGCCAAGCTCACGGCAAACGCGGATGTCCTCCAGCATACGCTCCACCTCAAGCGGCGAATAGAGGAAGTCGCCGCCACGCGGACGGATGATGACGTGCAGACGGGTGGTGGTGAGCAGACGGCGTGCCACCTTTATCTCTCCGTACGACGGTGTCGTGCCGCCCTCGGGAATGCCCGCACAAAGTTCCACACGGTCAGCGCCTCCTTCCTGCGCTGCCAAACAACTCTCCACGCCATTGGCGCATATCTCAAACTTAAAGTCTTCTCTCATTATTATATAATATAAGGATTATTGATTTGTCTATCTGATTGGGTTAGCAAATTTACATTAATTTAGGTAATACTCCAAGAATACCCCATAGATTTATAGGTTATGAAAGAGCTAAGAAACAGCGGCTTTTATTGCACAAACCTAATTCTTTGTGCAATAGAAGCCGTTTGTTTTGTTAATAGACTTTAAATTGAAAGTCGCAAACACGGAAAAAGAGAACAATTTGCGTACCTTTGCAACCAATTTATTAAAGGTTATTTAAGATGAACAAATTAAAAGCAGCTTGTTTGACAGCAGCGATTGCGTCAAGCAGCGTCTCGTTTGCAGGAGGATTCCTCACAAACACCAATCAGAATGTAGCGTTCAACCGAATGATGAGCCGTGAGGCTTCTATAGGAATAGACGGCGTTTACTATAACCCCGCCGGCGTAGTGTTCCTCGGTGACGGCCACCACCTCTCCATCAACTGGCAGCTCGCCTATCAGGACCGTACGATAAAGAACGACTACAGTCTGTTCACCAATAACGTCAACAACCCCATCACACCACGCGAATTCAAGGGTGAGGCGTTCGCGCCCGTCATCCCCTCATTCCAATATGCCTACAACAAGGGCCGCTGGTCGTTCCAGGGCAACTTCGCCTTGACCGGTGGCGGCGGCAAGTGTACGTTCGACAACGGTCTGGGATCGTTTGAGCGCATCGTGGCAGAGACGGCCATGGCAGCTTGTGGTCTTGCACGCACCGTTGACGGCGTCCTCGGAAGCGAAATGTTCTCTTCAGACAAGGCTTTTGGCAAAACAGGCAAGTACAGCTTTAACAGCTATATGCACGGCCGTCAGTACTACTTCGGTCTTTCGCTCGGCGCCGCTTACAAGGTGTCTGACAACTTCAGCGTCTTCGGAGGCGTTCGCGGCATTTACGCCACAACCAACTATTACGGATACGTGGAGGACATCAAGGTGGGTAACATGCCTCTCTATATGCTGCTCGACCCCACTAAGAAGGACGCTGCCAACATTGAGCTTAGCTGCGACCAGAGCGGCATCGGTTTCACTCCGATTATCGGCGTTGACTTCAAGACCGGCAAGTGGAACTTCTCTGCCAAGTACGAATTCAAGACCCGTATGCGTCTGAAGAACAAGTCGGTGAACCTCGTGCCGAGTATCGGTAACCTTCCCGCCAACCTCTCTTCTCAGATGACTCAGATTCTGACCGCTCAGTTCACTCATGATGGTATGCCCGCTGAGCAGGCTGCTGCCAAGGCAGAGGCAACAGCAGCTGCAGTACTTGCCAACCAGACTGTGCAGAAGACAATGCTGGGTCTGAAGAATCAGTTCGACACAGAGCTGGACGAGGCTATCGGCGAATATGCTGACGGCAAGAAGATTGCCGCTGACATCCCCGCATACCTCAGCGTAGGCGTAGGCTACAGCCCCATCGATCCGCTCCGCATCAACGTAGGCTTCCACTTCTTCGACGACAAGAACGCCAAGGCTTACAACAACCGTCAGGAGAAGCTCGACCACGGCACACTGGAGTATAACGCCGGCGTGGAGTATGACATCAACAAGAAGTTCACGGTCAGCGCCGGATGGCAGAGCACCAACTACGGTCTGCCTGAAGAGGAGGCCACAACATCGAAGGACAAGCGCTTCATGGACGACAAGTCGTTCGTGACCAGCTCTAACTCTGTGGGCTTGGGTGGCGTATGGCACTTCAACAAGAAGATGAGCTTCACCGTGGCTTACTTCCACACTTTCTATCAGCACAAGAAGACAACGAAGTCAGTGGAGCTCATCCCGGGCAACGCCATCAACTACTCCGCCGACTACTCGCGTAACAACAACGTCTTCGCAGCTGGTATTGACATCAACTTCTAAAAGAAAATGTCATAAATATAAAAACTCAGTTCACTCAAAGAAATATGGACAGCCCCAATGGCTGCCCATATTTTTTTTGCATAGGCAGTGCTTTGACAAAAACCTTTATCCACAAGCCTTTTGTTGGCACACCCTACGGGTTCATGGTATCGTTTGGCGAATGGGCTTTACGAGAGCGTTGCTCTCGACACCCATCCTCCAAACGATATCATGAGTGATGCTGGAGCATCACTGTGCCAACAAAAGGAAAAACATAAAAAACACAAGGTTACATAGTAGAAATTGTGTCTAAACTAAGGAATTACACATCATATGTGTATTATAATGTTGTTTTATATAACCTTGTGTTTTTCTTTGTTTTTTCCGATTATGGGCGCGTGCTGTGCACAAATAAAAGGCTTTACGTTAGGGCGTCGAGAACTGGTTCTCGTAAGACCTAATGTAAA
>JABLTK010088364.1_pt1 | contig 14408 bp, 9 predicted proteins | sample 7160131 | NCBI WGS metagenome assembly JABLTK01 (sample SAMN14651221, study PRJNA627086) | human gut metagenome | isolation source: feces | host: Homo sapiens
AACCAGCGCAATCTTATTCTTGTCGAATACATGCTCAAATCCAGCCTTCTCCATTTCGCGGATTGCAACCGGACCGGTAATATCATTTGCCAGGGTCAGATCCAAATTTGCCTCGATGAGCTGGCCTGCGGTTACGCTTTCCAGTCCTGCGTGGCTTGCAAGGATCTTCTGTGTCATTGTCATTGCCATAGGTGGCTTACCTCCTCTGTATATGAATCAGCCCTGCCCGCCAAAGCAGGCAGGGCTTTTCTCTATCTGTTTAGTTGTTCAGGTACTTATTTACGCCGTTGATGTAAGCCTTGATCGAAGCCTCTACAATGTCGACGGAAACGCCGCGGCCGGTGATGACGTCCTGGCTGTTCTCGCCGATAATCATCTTTACGACAGCCTCACTCTGTGCGTCCTGACCATCGGTCAGTGCACGAAGCTGGTAGTCCTCCAGCTGAACCTTCAGACCGGTAATCTTATCGATTGCTGCAAACGATGCATTGATCGGGCCATCGCTCAGCGCAGCGCGCTCGAAGCTCTCATCGCCCTTGGACATCTTAATAACAGCTGTGGTGCTGATAGTATTACCGCTGTTAATAACGTACTGCTGGAGCGTGTAGCGAACCGGACCGGATACCGGAACAACACCGATCAGTGCTTCCAAGTCACGATCCTTGATGACCTTCTTGCGGTCAGCCAATACCTTAAACTTCTCAAATGCCTTATCCAGCTTTTCTGTCGTCAGGGTGTAGCCCAGATCCTTCAGACGAGCTTCGAATGCGTGGCGGCCGGAATGCTTGCCCAGAACAATCGCGTTCTTCGGGATACCAACCGACTCCGGCGTCATAATCTCGTAGGTAGCCTTGTTGTTGAGTACGCCGTGCTGATGGATGCCGGACTCGTGTGCAAATGCATTTGCGCCGATAATCGGCTTGGTCGGAGCAACCGGAACGCCGGTAATGGTCTGAATCATGCGGCTGGAACGGTAAATCTGCTTGGTGTCAACGCGGGTATCGCAGTCAAAGTAATCCTTGCGGGTCTTGAGTGCCATGACAATTTCTTCCAGAGAAGCATTGCCGGCGCGCTCGCCGATGCCATTGATGGTACACTCTACCTGACCGATGCCTGCCTGAATGCCGGCCAGAGAGTTTGCAACGCCCATGCCCAGATCATTGTGGTTATGGCAGGACAGAATGACGTTTTCCACGCCATCTACATGCTCGCGCAGGTACTTAATCAGATCGTAGTACTCGCCCGGCGTCAGATAACCGGTGGTATCCGGAATGTTGATGGTATTGGCGCCGGCCTTGATTGCCGTGTCGACAACGCGGCACAGGAAATCCCAATCCGAACGGGTTGCGTCCTCAGCGGAGAACTCGATGTTGTTCAAAAACTTCTTGGTGTACGACACATGGTAACGAACGCTCTCGAGAACCTCTTCCGGGCTCATCTTCAGCTTGTACTGCATGTGAATCGGAGAAGTTGCCAGAAATACGTGAATGCGCGGATCAACAGCTTCCTTGACTGCGCCCCAAGCGGCGTCAATGTCCTTCTCAACACAGCGCGCCAGAGAGCATACGGTAGAATTCTTGATGGTATGTGCAATGGTTGCAATTGCAGCGGCATCACCCGGGGATGCAATGGCAAAGCCTGCCTCCATAATATCAACGCCCAAAGTTTCCAGCTGACGAGCTACCTCAATTTTCTCGCTCAGGTTCATGCTGCAGCCGGCAACCTGTATCACCTTAACCTGTGTACACTTTTTCTCTGTAAGCTACCACCTTTCCGGCAGCTTGTATCACCTTAACCTGTGTACACTTTTTCCCTGTAAGCTACCACCTTTCCGGCAGCCTGTATCACCTTAACCTGTGTACACTTTTTACACACGAAGCATTTGTGTTGCAATCGTGTGTCTTTATTTTCAACCAAACCGTTTCACTTTCCGCCTTTCAATTGAGCCTATATATTTCTAGTCATCTGATATATCAGCAATGTATCTGACTTATAAAATTGCTTGTGTTTTTCAAGCATTATCCTAACCTTTGTGTAGTAAGTTATACACAAAGCATTTTTTATATGCAAAAAAATGCCGAATGAGGAATAATACTCATTCGGCGAATACATGGTTTTTACAATATTATTTTTTAGATAAAATATTATCTGCATCTTCATCATGCATTCTAAAAGACCACCCACTGGATGTTTCCCTCTAAATCGTCTCGGAAAACCTTCGTTATATCTCCTACCAGCAATTCGTCATCGTAGATTCGCACATGATAAATTCGATTGTTTTTAACATAACTCTTGTTGTCGGTACTTTCGTGAGGAATCCATGATATGAGAATTGACAATTCCATCCCATGCGGTTATAATTTAAGTAGAAAAAGGGGCACTACCAGTAGACGGTTTGTCCCCCTACCGTGTTAAAGAAGTAACCGCAAGTCTGGGAAACGGGCGGTTACTTCTTTTTTGTATGATCTAAAATCTGTAGAACTACAGAAATGACCGCTGCAATGGCTGCTGTATAAGCAAATAACGCTTCATATGTAACCATCGTGCATCCCTCCTCCCCGTACAGATTGGAGGGAAAAGAAGTGTTCCCTCCTCAAAGAGAGGGACAACCGCCTACCGTTTGTGATAGTGCCAAAATAATAGTAACACACAATAGATGCAATAGCAAGACAGAACACACCAGCTCAGAGGTTTTCTCTGAGCTGGTGTTTGTATCCATACATTTTTATCTCACGATAATCAGGACAGCTTCCACCCCAGCGCCTCTGTGCGGATGTTGATGAGCGAAGCATAGATGCCGCCTTGCTTCATAAGCTGCTCATGCGTGCCGCGCTGGGCAATGCGTCCCTGATTCATTACAATGATCTGGTCTGCATTGCGCACGGTTTTGAGCCGATGGGCAATCATAATAATGGTCTTGTCTCTCGTCAGCTCTTCCATCGCATGTTGAATCAGCTGTTCATTTTCCGGATCAATGTTAGAGGTCGCTTCATCCAGAATAACAATCGGCGCATCCTTAATCATCGCGCGCGCAATGGAAATGCGCTGCTTTTCGCCGCCGGACAACGCCGCACCGTTCTCTCCGATGACCGTGTTGTACTGATCCGGCAGCTGCATGATAAAATCATGGCAGCACGCACGCTTTGCTGCGTCAATCATTTCCTTGTCCGTCGCATCCGGCTTTCCAAAGCGAATGTTATTGGCAATCGTGTCGTTGAACAAATAGACGTTCTGGAACACAACACTGATGTTTTCCAGCATCTGATCGGTATTATATTGACGAATATCCTTGCCGCCGATGGAAATCGAACCGCTGTCCACATCCCAGAATCGGCAAATCAAATTGCACAGGGTAGTTTTGCCGCTGCCGGAATATCCGACAATCGCCGTCGAGGTCTTTTGCGGAATGGTCAGCGATACATGGTCAATCACATTTTTCTTCTCATAGGAGAAACAAATATTGTTCACTGTAATGTCGCAGTTTTTACCGGTGAACGTCTCGCCGCCGTTTTCCAGCTGCGGCGGATTTCCGCTCTCCTCAATTTCACCCAGTGCCGTGTCTACATTCTGCAAAATTGCAATCATGCTGCCTGCCAGCTGGAGCTGGTTGAAGATGACAAACAGCCAAATGACTGCCAAAGCAGATTTTTCGACAGCAATTTGTCCATTGAGCCCCATCACCACCGCAACATACATCGCCAGCACCGAGCCGCATTTCAAAACAATCTGCGAAACCACGGTGTACGGCATGACCTTTTTCTCATACGATGTCTCTGCCGCGCGGCTTTCATTGAGTACCTGCTTCATACGCACTTCGGCGCGATTATTGTCGTCCTGAAACGAGCGAATGATGACAATGCCCTGAATGTATTCCAATACGCCCTCAATGAGCTTGGTCACAGCCTGCTGCTTGCGCGGGGCTTCGTTTTGCGTCGCGCGGAACATGCCCTGCACAATGACACAGTAAAGCACGGCAGAAATCACCATAATCAGACCGATTTTCCACTGAAAGCACAAAAATCCGACGAGAAGGACCGCTGTGTACAAAATGCCCTGCAGGACATTGCTCAAAATAGACGGCACGGTGTTCTCGATCATATACAGCTTCGAGGATACCGCCGCGGTAATTTTGCCTAGGCTGCTGTCGTTAAAATATCCCATCGCCGCATGGCGCAGCTTGTTGCCAATGTCAATGCGCTTGTCCGCCGCCATGTATAGGCCGGCGCGCATCTGCTTGATGTTAGACTGCGCGTGCATGACAATACAACCGGCAATGCTAATCAGCATGACCCCAAATGCCTGCATCGGAATATTTCCCTCTGCATGAGTCGCTACCGCACGCAGAACCAGATATACCGCCAAAAACTGAAGCAGCTCAAAGGCGGAATACAGCAAGCCGTACACGACCGACTTTCTAATATACGGCTGTTCTTTCTCTGACAGGCAGTATAGCTTTTTTAGAATGTCTATCATGGTTATTCCTCCATCTCCTCGCTGCGCACACCGACATGGGAATCCCACATGTGCCGGTACAGCGCACTTTCCTGATACAGTCGGGCATGCGTGCCGCACGCCTCCACCTGTCCGTCGTGAATTAAGGCAATCTGATCCGCATCCGCGATGGTAGACAACCGGTGCGCAATGATAATCAAGGTCTTGCCCGCAACCAGACGAGAAATCGACCGCTGCAATACCGCTTCATTTTCTGGGTCCGTGAACGACGTAGCTTCATCCAAAATGACAATCGGCGCATTTTTCAGCATGGCGCGCACAATGGTGATTCTCTGCCGCTCACCGCCGGACAGATGGCCGCCCTTGTCACCGACCATCGTCTGATAGCCGTGCTCCAGCTGTTCGATAAATGCATGACAGCCGCATGCCTTTGCCGCATTTTTTACATCCTCATCCGTCGCACCCTTTCTGCCAATGCGGATATTTTCCATGACCGTATCATTAAACAGAAAGCTGTCCTGCGAGACATAGGCAATGCTTTGGTTGAGATTTTCCTGTGACAGCTGCCGCAGCGGTACACCACCAATAGAGATTTCTCCGGCATTGACATCCCAGAATCCGGCAATCAATTTTGCAATCGTGGATTTACCGCTGCCCGACGGGCCAACCAGTGCCGTCACTTTGTTCGGCTTCATGGTCAGATTGATGCCCTTGAGGATCATCGCGCTGTCCTCCGCATTCTGATAGCGGAAGCTGACGTTTTTCAGCACGACTTCATGGCTCGTGAGCGGTGCGCTCGTCTCCGGGCGAACCAGCTCCGGTGCCTCCAGTACAGCCGCGATCTTGTCAAACTCCGCCTCCATCTTGGTTGTTGTCTCGAACATAAACATCGCTTTAATCATCGGTGTCATGAGGCCAATCGCCAAAATGATAAACGTCAGCAGTACTTCTACCGAAATGCTGTCCTTGTGCCAGAAGTAATAGCCAATTGGCAGAATGGTCAGCATGGTAGAGTGCAAAATGCAAATGGCACCGGACAAAAATCCCTGTGCGCCCTTTTGCCACTCATAGCCAAATTTGGCGTTATTGTACACAGCGTTGGAATACTTGGCATAGGAGTCCGCCGAACGGTTGAACGCTTTGATGACCTCAATGCCATTGACATACTCGATGACTGCATCGTTTACGGCATCTTTTGCCGCATAGAACTTGCGGCACTTTTCGTCAAAGCCGCGCATCATGCCGACACAGCACAGCACAACCGCCGGAAGCGTCAAGAACATAATCAGCGTCATCTGCCAGCTGACGATAAACAGATACACGAGCAGCACCAGCGGAACCAGCAGATTGGCGGTCAGCTCCGGAATATAATGGGCAAGATACTGCTCCAAGCCGTCTACATTGTCAACAATGGTATTTTTCAGAGTGCCGGTCGGCGTTTCCTGAATATATCCCAGCGGCACCCGCTTCATCTTTTCGATGAGCGCACAGCGAATTTCATAGAGTACGTCAAATGTCGCTTTGTGCGATGCCCATGTCGAAAGCGTTGTGAGAAGCGCACGTGCGATATACGCCGCCACGGCAATGCCAAGCGGCAGCACATATGCATGCAGATCGTTCTGCCCCTCATACATCATGCAGATGACCCGAACGCCGACAAAGTACGGAACCATTTCCGCGGCAACGCCCAACAGCGACAGAATGACGGACAGGATAAAGCCCTGCTTTCGCGACCCGATAAAGGTATAGATAGACAGTTTTTTCTGTTTCACCGGTTATTCCTCCTTGCGGCATGTGCCGACGGCAACGTTTTCCTGTTGTTCGTGCAGCTTTTCCGCAACCAGCTTGCTCATATCGCCAATCGTGGTATGCCGAATCATGCCGGAGAAATCAAAGTCGATGCTGTATTGGTTCTGAATCGCCTCAACTACCATCATGGCGGTCAGCGAATTGCCGCCGATGCTGAAGAACTCGGTGGACGCATCCAGCTCCTCCGGCTCCTCGATATCCAGGACGTCCGCCACAATGTCTCTGATTTCGATTTCCAAATCACTCATGTCAATACCTCCTAAAACAGCCCGCAGGCTCTTACAATTTTACCATAGATATTTTTGGGAAACTCCTTCGTCCGCACCGTGATGTCCATGACGCGGGAATAAAACGGCAGCCTTTGGTTGGTCTGATTGACCGCCTCCAGCACGGCCGCCTCGCGCCCTGCCGCATCTTTTTCCAGCACGGCATCCGTCGGATAAATCTCCGCGAGAATATGGTCGTTTTTTTCCGACACGCACACCTCGCGGACACTCTCGCTTTCTCTGAGCAGCTGCTCGATGTACTCCGGAGAAATATTTTCTCCGCTGCTTAGCACAATCAAATTCTTTTTTCGTCCGGTCAAATACAGCGCGCCTTTTTCATCGAACCGCCCCAGATCTCCGGTTTTTAGCCAGCGATCAGAAAGCATTTCTGCCGTCGCATCCGCATCTTTGTAATAGCCAAGCATGACGGAGGGAGAGTGAATCCATATCTCACCGTCCACCAGTTTGATCTGTGTATGCTGCATCGGCTCGCCGATCGACGCGGCCTGCGCCGGATTCTGCAGCAAATTCACCGTAGCCATCGGTGCATTTTCCGTCATGCCGTAGCCCGGCCGTACCGTAATGCCATAGTCCAGCATAGCGCGCACCGTGTCCGCGTTGGACGCCGCACCGCCGACGCCAATATACCGCAGGTTGTGCCCGAACAGCTTTTCTGCCGCCTCTCGTTTGGACAGCTGCGGGAACCGCTTTTGCATCCCGCGCAGCCGCTGATACAAAAATTCCAGCATCATCGGAATCAATACCGTAAAGGTCGGCTGATAGCGCTGCATGTTCTTGAGCAAATCCAAATGCGACGTCGCAAACAGCATATCTCCGCCGTTAAAAAACGGGGCGAGCGTGCACTGGGTCATGCCAAAGGCGTGCGCTACCGGCAGAACACTCAGAAAGCTCTGATCCGCTGTATAGTCACAAATGGAAATCGTGTCCACAATATTGCTGACAATATTGGTCTGACTGAGCATCACGCATTTCGCCTGCCCCGTCGTGCCTGATGTAAATACCATCGTGCACAGCGCATCCGACTGTGCCGCGCCCTCATATCCGAGTATATCTTCGGTCGATTGGTCTTGTACGGCCTGTGCCAGCGAAACCACCTGGCAGCCCTGCTCGCACAGCGCACAGGTCAGCGTCTCCTGCATGGTATCATATACCACGCACGTGACGTCCGCCCGCTTGACATAGCTGACAATCGTTTCCTGCGGCAGCCGCCTATCCAGCAAAACCGCTACATTGCCCGAAATCACGATTCCCAAGTACGCGGAAATCCAGTCCGCAGAGGAATCCAAGTACACGCCCACGTGCTTAACGCGGTCGTTTTTCAGCCATCGTGCAACCTGCACCGCTTTTTCGATAATCTCCCGTCTGGTTTTGGCGAGATAGGTATTGCCAACGGCATCTCGCACCAGGTATTTCGGGTGTTCGCCCTCGTTCTCATACTGCTTTCGCGTCAGTTCCCAAAAGGTTTTCACTGCAAGTTCCTCCCATGTCCTCGATCATCTCTGCCAGCGTCTTGATATTGGTGCAGTTCATCACGCGCTCAAAGCTGACATCCATGCCAAAGGTTTTGCTCAGATCCGAGGTGATTTTTAAAATAGATACGGAATCCATGCCGATCTGCAAAAAGCTGTCATCCATGCCGAAATCATCGTAGCCAAGATTCTTTTGGAACAGGGCAAACACGGTTTTCTGCATCTCGGTCTCCGGCTGTGTTTTGGACTGCACATTGTACGCCAAAAAGAGGGTCTGCAGCTGTTTTCGGTCTATTTTTCCGTTTGCCGTCAGCGGAATATCATCCACCGGCACATAGAACGTCGGCACCATATATGCCGTCAGCCGGTTCTTGGCCTCCTGCCGCAGCTGCTTCCACTCGTCCTCTCTCAGCTCATGCTCTCCGACAATGAACGCCGCCAGCTGTTTGCGCCCGCGCAGCTCTACTGGCTCCGCGACCGCCTGCTTGACAAACGGCAGCTGTCCCAGAACGCTTTCAATTTCGCCCTTTTCAATGCGGAAGCCATTGACCTTGACCTGTCCATCCATGCGCCCCAGAATTTCAATCCAGCCCTCCTGGCAGTACCGTCCGAAATCTCCGGTGTGGTAGATGCGTCCGAGCGTCGGATGCTGCTTAAACTGCCGCGCCGTGATTTCCGGCTGGTTCAGATACCCCTCTGCCACGCCGTCACCGCCAATGACAATTTCGCCGATGACATTCCACGGGCAAATGCGGTCGTTGGCATCCAGCACATAGCACTGCTGGTTATCCAGCGGGTATCCATACGGAATGCGGCTGTGCTCTCCCACGGTGTGCACAGGATAATAAATCGACCAAATCGCGCCTTCTGTCGCGCCGCCCAGACTGTACAACGCCGCGTGCGGCAGAGTTTCCCGAATTTCTCGCGCCAATGTCGGAGAAATCCAGTCGCCGCTCAGCAGTATCGTGCGCAGCGATGCGAGATTTTTTCCGCCCGTGACATCCATGAGCAGCTGCATGATCGCCGGAACCGAGTTCCACAGCGTGATGTGATGCCGCTGCACGAGCTGTGCCATGTGCAGGATGTCGTGCAGATCTGGAACCATGACCAGCTCTGCGCCTGCCGCCAGCGTACCAAAGATGTCATATACCGACAGATCAAAGCACATCGAGGAGATGCCGAGCACCTTGTCCGTCTCATCGACGCCAAACCGCCGGTTGATGCTCAACAGCGTATTGGATGCCTCATGGTGTGTAATGACGACGCCTTTCGGATTTCCTGTGCTGCCGGAGGTAAAGATGATGTACGCCATCTCCGATCCGTCCAGCTCCACCGGCTCCCATGCAGCTGTGCTCTCTGCCGGTTTCCATTCGCGCAGATAGTGGGTGATATTTCCCTGTCTCACAATGTCGTCCTTGCGCTCCTGCGGGTAGGACGGATCAATCGGGACATAGGCCGCGCCCGCTTTGAGCACCGCCATCAACTGAACAACCGTTTCTTTTCTGCGCCAGCCTTCCACCGCAACCAACGTTCCTTTTTTCACGCCGTCCCGCTGCAATGCCGCCGCCAGCGCATCCGACATCCGATCCAGCTGCACATAGGTCAGCGTTCCGGTTTCGTCCGTCACCGCCGGACGGTCTGGGAAGCGCGCGGCGGCCTGCTGAAACAGCACATGCATCGGCTTTACCGGCAGGTCCGCCTGTGTCGCATTGTAATGCGCAATCTGCTGCATCAGCGCTTCACTCACCGGACGCAGATACGGGACTTCCTGTTCTCCCTCTGCGAGCTGCTCCACCAACGCGCGGAACATCGCAAACATTTCGGTAATCTGTCTGCGGTCAAATTTGTGTACCAGATAGTCCCATGTCAACATCAGTCCGTCCTCTGTCTCCATCAGCTGGAAGTCCAGATAGACTTGCGGCGTCTGGCTGACGCTGTATTGTACCGTGCCGAGATATTGGTCGAAATCCTCAGTGTACCGCATGCCAATCATGCTGGTAAACACAACCGGATACAGTGCCTGCTCTCCGCGAACGCGGCCAATTTCCTGCTCCACCAGCACACCGTCAAACGCGCGATGCTGATAGTCTTTGAGAAATTGTGCCTGCACCTGCTGTGCCTTATCCCAAAAGCTCTCATTTTCTTTTCCTGCCGGAATTTCCAGCAGCAGCAGCGAGGTGAAGTCGCCCAGCGTCCGCAGCAGCTTTCCGGCAAAGCTGGTTCGATTGGTCAGTGTGACATTCAAACAAAAGTCTTTTCCCGGTGCGTAATGCCCCAGCACAGCGGCATAGGCCGTGAGGAAGAAATTCGATGCCGTAATCTGCCGCTTACCAAACTGCGCCTGTAAGTGTTCCCAGCAGCTTTTGCTCATGTTCCATGTCAGACGCTCAAACTGCGGCTTGTCGCTGTCCGTTGCAGCATACGGCAGATCCGGCGGCGGCGCGATACGCTCTAATCGCTGTTCCCAGTACTGCCGATCACCAGCGTATTTTTTCTTGCTCTTTTTGACCTCGGATTTGAGAACATAGTCTCGAAACGACATCGGCAGCGCGTCCTCTGTCGCCTCTGGATTGCGGTAATATTCCATGCATTCGCGCAGCAACAGGCGCAGGCTGCTGCCGTCCGCAATCATCAGGTCAAAGCTGTAAAACAGATAGATCTCTGTCTCCGACAACCGAATGGCCTCCACCGCGAACATCGGCCACGCGCCAACCGCAAAGATTTTATGCGACAGCTCCTGCCGCCGCTGCAAAATCAGAGCCTTCTTTTCCTGTTTTGATGCACCCGACATATCATATGTTGGGATCTGATAGGTCGGAATCGGATTCAGCTCGCACTGATAGCCGCCCGGATAAATGACCGTGTGCAGCATCGGATGGCGGCGAATCGCCTTATTGAGCGCCGTCTCATAGCGATGAATGTCCACGTGATTTTGAAATTCAAAATAGACATGCGTCGATATGCCGCCGGAGGAAAATGCCGCATTGCGTCCGAGCAAATAGCTCCTCTGAATATCCGTCAGCGGATACCCACCGGTCTTTTCCGCATACGCCGCCAGTGCCTTTCGATACTGCTCACACAGAAAGTTCGTATACGCATCCAAATCCTTTTCAAAATAGAAGTGATCGCCCGGGAAAGTCTGCATCACGACGTCTTTGCCAACCGCCGTTTTCCAGTCCTCCACCTGTCCGATCCGGTACGCAAGGTCCTCTTGTCCATACGTCGCCACGAGATAAGACGGAAGCAGCTCCCCCTCATGGGCAAACCGATAGGTTCGCAGCGTATCCAAATCCGCCTGTAAAATTGGCAGCAGTTCGGTCTCAAAAATGCGGTTTTTCAGCACATTTTCCTCCGTGCCGCCGATGTCACGCAGATAAGCGATCATCTCTTCGTTTGACATGCCTACTTTCTGCTTGGCCGCCACATACGGAGAGGCCGCGCCGGAGAGTATCGTCATCACAGGGGCATTGTGATGCACTTTCTGCATCTGATATGCCGTCTCAATCGCCGCATACGCACCCATGCTGTGTCCGAACAAGCAATACGGTTCCGACGGGCCGAGCATACCGGCAATCTCCTCGCTCATGCTGTGCATCAGCTCGTTAAACGTCGAATAAAACGGCTGCCCATATTTTTTTCCTCGTCCGGCATATTCCAGCGGAATCAAGGTGATGCCGTCATTCGACTTTTTCGCCATCATATCTGCCATCGCGTCGTACCGCATGGCAAATCCACCCGCGTGCACCAAACAAAACATCTTCATTTTGCTGGCTCCTTTCCTGTTTAGATGTCCAAAATATCTATATCCTCCAACACATCGTCGGTCTGGTTTTCTTCCTTTTGTTCTGCAAATACTTCTTTCACCAAGCGCACAACCGTCGGCGCATTCAAGATATCCGTCGCGTGAATGGTGCGCCCGAAGGCATCTGCAATCATGGCGAGCAGGCGCGGAATCTGCGCCGATGAGCCGCCGGAAAAAAAGAAATTCGGCTATCGCCGCTGCGATTCTCTCATGGAGGCGATGGAAGCCGCCGATATGTTTCAAGCGACATTTTAATACCGGATTTTCCGGCAATAGCCTGCTTTGCGCAGGCTATTTTATTTGCACTCTCCCGAAATACACAGCACACCATCTTTGGTTTCAATCGAAGAAATGGAAGAAAACGTTTTGTCTAGCTCTGCACGAAACCGATGTTCCAATGGTTCGATCATGTCCGTTTGCATCCATGCATTCGGCAATTGCAATCTTCTTTTCCTGCGCGTACTTCACCAGATCTTCATCCATACCCGGCGTTACAATGAACTGTGCGCCAGCTTCGATGGCTTCATCAATCTGTGCCGCGGTGGTTACCGTGCCTGCGCCGACAATCATGTCCGGACAGGTTTCCTTCATCACCTTGATGGCGAGCGGTGCACCTGCTGCGCGGAACGTCACTTCTGCTACCGGTACGCCGCCTGCGCACAGTGCCTTTGCCAGCGGCGCCGCATCGCGCTCCGGATTATTCAGCTTGATAACAGGTACAACACCAATCTCGGAAATTGCTTGATTCATTGTATTCATTTGATATAACCTCCAAATCATCATACACGTGAACCTCCGTGAAATCGAGAAAAAATCGTTTTCTCCACACCGGCCGTCCCACTCATAGCCGGTGCGGTTGGACTTTTACTCACTTGGTCTCTAACGGAAATTCAAAGTAATTTACAGCATTGTTATACGAAATACCCTTGACGATTGCGCCAAGCTTATTCATGTTCTTCGGATACTCACCGTTTTCTACCCAGCTGCCCAGCAGCTCGCACAGAATGCGGCGGAAGTACTCATGTCTCGGATAAGACAGGAAGCTTCTCGAATCGGTCAGCATACCGATAAAGTTGCCCAGCAGACCCAGATTTGCAAGCGAAGTCATCTGCTTCATCATGCCGGTCTTGTTGTCATTGAACCACCAAGCACTGCCCTGCTGAATCTTGCCAACAGCATCTGAATTCTGGAAGCAGCCCAGAATCGTGCCGATTGCCTCATCATCGTTCGGGTTCAAGCTGTAAATAATGGTCTTTGGCAGCTTGCCTGTCTCGTTCAGTGCATTCAGGAAATCTGCGGTCTGGCTGGACGGTGCATAGTTGTTGATGCAGTCATAGCCGGTATCCGGACCCAGCTTGTTGTACATGCCGGTGTTGTTGTCGCGCTTACAGCCGTAATGCAGCTGCATTGCCCAGCCGAGGCGCGCGTACTCTGCGCCGACTGCCAGCATAAACGCCGTCTTGAACTTCAGCTCGTCCTCACGGGTGATGGTCTCGCCCGCCAGACGCTTGGAGAAGATCGCTTCAATTTCCTCCTCGCTTGCCGGAACATACATGACATATTCCAATGCATGGTCGGATGCACGGCAGCCCATGGAATCAAAGAATGCCATGCGCTTGCACAGTGCTTCCTTCAGATCCGCAAACGAAGCAATCTTCATTTCGGCAGCTTCACCCAGCGTTGCCAGATAATCGAGATATTCCGGCTTTTCCAGATTCATTGCCTTGTCCGGACGCCATGCCGGCAGAACCTTTACATCAAAGCTGTCATCTGTCGCGATGACCTTGTGCCACTTGAGATCATCTGCCGGATCGTCCGTTGTACAAATCAGCGTAACGCCGGACTGACGAATCAGATTGCGCACACTCATTTCCGGCTGCTTCAGCTTCTCATTGCACAGATTCCAAACTTCTTCTGCCGTATCTGCGCCGAGCACACCGTGATAGCCAAAGTAACGCTGCAGCTCCAGATGACTCCAATGGAACAGCGGGTTGCCGATTGCCTTGTCCAGAGTTTCTGCCCATTTCTGGAACTTTTCTCTGTCAGAAGCGCCGCCGGTGATGTAGTATTCGTCTACGCCGTTGGAACGCATCTGACGCCACTTGTAGTGGTCACCACCCAGCCAAACCTGGGTGATGTTTTCAAACTGTCTGTCCTCCGCAATTTCCTGCGGGTTGATATGGCAGTGATAGTCTAAAATCGGTGTTTTCTCTGCATAAGTATGAAACAGTTCCTGCGCCGTTTCCGTGCTCAGCAGAAATTCAGAATCCATAAATGCTTTCATTGTTTATAATCGTCCTTTCTTTTATACGTAACCCATCAAGCTCGGCAGCCACAGAGACAGCTGCGGGATGTAGGTAACAAGCAGAAGTACAATGAAGATTGCTGCGAAATAAACCAGCAGCTGACGGATGACCGTCTCGATTTTGACGCCGCCGACCTTTACGCCAACGAACAGCGTCGTGCCAACCGGCGGGGTGATGGTGCCAATGCAAAGGTTGAAGATCATCATGATGCCGAAATGGATCATGTTCATGCCCAATGCTTCGCAGATCGGCAGGAAGATCGGGGTGAAAATCAGAACTGCCG
>JABLTK010083796.1_pt1 | contig 14406 bp, 23 predicted proteins | sample 7160131 | NCBI WGS metagenome assembly JABLTK01 (sample SAMN14651221, study PRJNA627086) | human gut metagenome | isolation source: feces | host: Homo sapiens
CTTTTAAGAGAATTTATCGGTGGTAGTTGCTTTGATGTGTAAGATATGATATAATAATTTTGGTGATGGGATGAATCTAGATATGGGTCAGAATAATGGAGGAATGAGAATCGAATTTAATAAGAAGTTTGAGGAAAAGGATGAGAATGGTCAGCCTATCGCTGTTGAAGAGATTAGGGTGAAGAAGTAGCATTCTTGTATTTTGTTGCAAACATATTTTACTCCACTTTTATCCGTTTATCCTTTGGAGTGACTTCTCCCTCCCGTTTCCGTTCACTTCGATCAATCATCTCCTCGGTTAACTGGAATGATACCAGTGTCATCATCTTTTTTGGCGCAACATCACGTACGAGTCGTCCTTCTGTCAATTCCGATTTCAACGAAGCATGCAGGATTCCTTCCAATCTCTATACATCAAACATCCTTTTCATATCAGACCTGAATTGAATCCTCCACTGGATCTTCACTACTGCTAAACATATAGCAATGAACTCTAGGAAGAGGATGAGAGTATTGCTATGTGATTAATCATCTCCTCGACATACAGAAAAACACTTTCGGAATACGTCGCAGAAAAGTTCGGCCGAAACGGGAAGATTCATGATAATCTGAGTAATCGGTACATTTTCACCTGCAATTTGACTGATAAAGTCACGAGCATCTAAATTATAGGTTGTGACATGCTTTTCCAGCTTATTCAACTTGAGATTCTCATTGAGGTAATAGAAACAGCGAGGATTCAAATCATTTCCGTAAACACGGCATCCCTTCTTTGCTGCAGGGAGAACAAAAGGACCAATCCCACAGAACATATCAGCAACAATATCATTCTTTGTGAATGATTGAACAAGACGTGAATGTTCTTGTTGTAAACGCGAATTCCAATAGACTTCACGATAATCAAATTTGAAAATGCAATTCTCTTCCTTGAGAGAAACCAAGGTATTATCTTCACCAGCAATCACCTCCATGTCAAATGTACGGAAAACTGTATCAATCTTTCCCACCTTATTCACGACAGTTTTGCAAGTCGGGATCTTATCTAAGAGCACTTGACCGATAACATATTTGTACGGAAGAAGTTCATCACGGAGATTTAGATGAATCAAGTGTCCCACTTGCTCAAACGCCGCTGGAATCTCAACACCCTTTGGAAGAATACGTTCAAGAACTTCTCCAGCAGTAAAATAGTCATAGGTCAACTTTACTGAATGAGGAATCACCTCGACATCCTCCTGAGACTTTATCCACTTTACCAGATCCTCAGGCATTCCATCCAAATTCGTATTCGTTACTGTAGTCTTCAATAACATAATTCTTTTCGTCTTGTCCTCCTTATCGGCAACAATGGAACTCATTCTCGGTTTTAACAACAGAAAGGAACCAAGACGAATCCTACAAATCATATGTGAACCAAAATTCCACCTAAACTCTTGGCAACGCCTACTAGGAACCCGCAGTGCCATGAGATTCAGCTGTTCATTGAAAACCGATTTATCGAGTTGTTTGAATTGTTCTTCTGCCATTCTATTGAAACCATCTATTTGACAATACCCGCGGGACTTTAACTTTAGAAGATAACAGAATAGAAGAGTAGTTGCTTATCCTTGGATCTGTAATGATTTGGATATTGTATCTTATGTATGTATTGAACAAATGAAGGTGACTTTGTAGTTTACTTCTCTTCGTGACCCAAGGTTATTTCTGGGAAGAAGGACAAACCCAGGAAGATCGGAAAGTATTTCAACCGTCCTATTCTGTTGCATTATGGGGTACTCGTAAGACCTAACATGAAACAGTAATGATTAGCTGTAAGTGTCAAGGATGCTGAGTTGCTCTATGGGTATATTCTATTCAACTATAAAGATGTATCTGGTTTAGATAATTCAGTCCGAAAGGCACTCAAAGAAGTGTGGAAACGGATTTGTGGAAATGAGGAAACATTACAGGGAAAGAGATGTACACAAAGGAGGCGAATCACACCGTAGTATCATCTCCATGGTCAAAAATGAGTCTTGACAACATTCAAGTAACGTTTTCCAGGTATTTGAATAGAAAAGGATATGAGATATAGAGTCATCGAATTGAGATACACAACAGATGGGCGTCACTGGAAGCAGATGCATTTACTCGGATCCAAGGAGGTACGGAATGTCGTTATGGGAACCAACTATTTCATTCAATTCTTGGCTCCAGATAATAATAGTACTTGCTAGCATAATACCTCATATCTAGATCAAATATTGATTCACAATGTGACAATATCTCAAGATCGAGATAATCGTTACTATCTCTTCCATCATTCCTTTATTCCTTCAGGTAGAGGGATCTAGAAATATACTCATCCTTAGGAAATCATAGAGCGTATTTAGGTGAATTATCCTTCTTCACTACAATCGATCGTTTCACTCAGCAGACAATCATCGTATCCATGATTCTACCTCTTTTCCTCTAGAATCGTCACCTCCGTATTGTCTCTTACAATGCTTGGAACACTATGCCAGCTACCTGGTTCATTACAGGTAAACCTCGCTTTGAGTGGTATTACAAGCGAATGGTCCTAATGACTGAATATATCCAAGAGGTCTCTCCAGATGTGATTGTACTACAAGAAATCCGATATGATGAGACTCTGGGTGACAGTGCACATCGTTTCCAGTTGAGTCATATTGCTGACCTGTTACCTGGTTATCAGTATGTATATCAAGTGAGTATACTTAAATCCATTGAGATATAGCCTGCGAACATGTATGTGGAACATGGAGCTCGTGTAGAAGAAGGAGTCGCCATTTTCTCTCGATTCCCTATAACTCATCAAGACTATCTAATTCTGAGTCGTGATTATCTTGATAAACAGGATGATCATCAACGTGTAGTCCTTCATGCTACCATCCAAGTGCCTTATCTTGGTCCTATTCAGGTTTATGGAACTCATCTCTCTTTGTCTGAAAAAGCTAGAGATCGTACTGTTCCTGAACTCTCTGACTTCATTGATAAAAATGGAAAGACAGGATTCAGTGTGTTTTGTGGTGACTTGAATGCTGAGCCTGATTCTCGAGCCATTCAATATTTGATCGTAAACATGATTCTTCGTGCTCACTTCTAGGGAAAAGGAACATTAGATGAAAGAGAAACAGATTATCATGATGCTTTCCTTCAGATTCATCCTGAACCCAAGCCGCGTTCACCAAGGAAGGGTGCGAGGTGGAATGCTCTCACATTCCCTACGGATAATCCTGTGAAGCGAATTGATTATATCATATACAAGCAGGGATCTGGAGTCCATGTGAATGTGTACAATTCCCAGCTGATTGGACAGAAACCGTTAAAGGGGACGGAGACTACGGATTTGAAGGCAGGAATGATGTCGAAAGGAAGTGCACTGTATGCAAGTGATCATCGGGGTGTCTTTGCAGATTTTGTTTTTAGTTAGCTTTTCAGTTTTTGTTAAGTAATACAGGAGTTGTTGATATGATAAAAGGAGTCTACTTGTGGTCAATGACTTCATACAAACAGTTATTCTATAATGAGAAGACAAGTTGGAGGTATTCCTAAGACTCTTGCCATTCAGATGGAGGAAGGGAATTATTATGAAGCACTCCAGTTGTATCGTACATTACAGTCTCGGTACTGGTTCTTGGTCATTCAAACTAATTGGTAGCTATGAAGCTTCTGGGAAGTATAAGGAGTCGGATGAATTGACATTTGATGGAATTGTGAATATGAATAAATATGGTCAGGTAGCTATTGTTATTCGTTTCCTCTTATCATGTAGACTATTTCAGCATATGATTTGGGCACGGTCTATATCACATCTATCAAAACTCGGAAATCTCCCTTTTCTACAGAAATTGCAGGTATACATTTCTTAGTATATTCAATCTAGATCGGTTAATTGAGATTCTAAGATCATTTCCACAAGGAGAAGAGAAGGAAAAGCTGATTAACGCATTCACACAGTATTTTTCCATTGTTATATTCATGATAGATGGTGTCATACTACTGGAAATGCTCTGGTTGGATATCCTGCCCTGAATAAGTATGCTGCTCATTACTACTGGGATAAGAGTAATATCAATGCATTGAATTGACCTAAAGAAGACTATCCTCATGCAAGTGATTTTTTCTTGATTAGCGAAGACATGGAGGAATATGCCAAGATGATTCTGGAATGGTCCGAAAAGGGGTATGCAAGTGAGATCGATCTTTTCGTCACGCGGCCAATTCTTTGGTTGGCTGAAAAAAAGAATCTTCGAGATGCCAATCTGTTATTCACGGCTGTAAAGACGCTAAAGAAAAATGACCAAGAATTTGGAAAGCTTCCTCTTATCCATTTCTGTGATTTCCTTCTTCAGACCTTGATGGTGCGTTGTTATCAAGATTCTTTAGAATAGAGAGACGCAGCTCCTTTATTCAACCTACTCAAAGAGAAATATGATTCTGAGTTGAGGAGAGATCCAGAGCTATCGAAGGTAGGGGTGAATCTTAGATTTAATGCGAAGATGGTAACAGAGATTGCCAAAGTGTACTTTAACATCTATTCCAAGAACGATATGTTCAGTAATATGTTAAAGATGTTCGCTGGTATGTGAGTCATTTGTTTGTTGCTTGAATCCTTTCTTTTGACGGAGCGATTGTTGAAATCCTTTCCAGTCATGAACGAAGTTGTGAAGCGTCTCTATGTCAATACCACTATGCTCGCACCGATGGTTCGAATGGTAAGGTTGCTATGCCTTTATAATGTTATTACTTACGTTTACATAGAATAGTTACCCATTCCGCAAACTGTGTCGTCAGCGAGGATGTCAAACAGTCTTTTCGGAAGAAATTGTGGCAATGAAACTTGCAACATGCGAAAGGAGAGTAAATTGTAAGTCATAAGGAAGACTAATCCCATAGCTGTCTTAGGAACAATTGAATTCTATGATAAGAAAAACGACCTTGTCTTTCAAACAACAAAAGAAGAAAAGGAACATTTGGTTCTTCAATTGGGTGTGCCAACAGGAACTATCGCTGTCGAAGCTGCAAAAGTTGTGTAGGAAGATGGTAATAATAATATTTGTAGTGAAAACGATGTTTCGGCTATAGATATCAATATGGGATGTCCAAAGCAATTCTCGCTACAAGGAAACATGGGATCAGCACTTCTAAAAACTCCGGATGTGGCTTGTGAAGTATCTTCATAGAAAGTGAATAATGGACAGATTGTTAAGACCCTCTCCTCCTCCATTTCACTTCCAGTATCATGCAAAATCCGTTTACTCGATGGACCAATTGAGAACACTGTACTATAACGAATGGAAGCTAAGAAGTAGATTTCATTTATGAAGTCTTTAGTTGATTCTGGAGCGTGTGCTATTACACTTCATCTGCGGTATACAGATGATCGTCCACGTGTTCCCTGTCATTCAGAATTCTTTCCAATCGTTCAACGTGCAATGAAGGAATATGCTCCAAATGTCCCTATCTGTTACAATGGAGACATTTTCAGTTATGAAGATGTCTGTAAGCTACGGAAGAAGTATCCTGGAACAGGATTGATGATTGGTCGCGGAGCAATTCTGGATATGGGTGTGTTCGATGGGACAAGTGTTACATATGAAGATACAAATCGTGAGTTTACTCGATTGTCTGCCAAATACAACAATTGTTTTGCTAATGTGAAGTATACTGCATTCCGAATTATTACAGAAGGTCAGCATCAAACAGAACCGAATTCTGAGATCGTTCACAATGCTCATAGCTGGGAATCGCTGGCATCAGTATATGGAATTGATAAAGAGTGTGTAACAATGTTGGAAGAGCTGAAAGAAAAAGGTCTGGAGGTTGATGACAACATCCGAATAACTGATACTGGAACCCATCGAAAGAGCAAGAAACGAGGATCCAAAAATGAAAATGGACCTTCAGAGGAAAAGAAGATGTGTGCAGAAGAAGATTGATTTCCCTCCAATCACGAGTCTGTTTAAGATATCGTTCTCAATGTCGTTTTTTAATAAGTACACAATTTCCGTTCAGTTAGTGTATAGAAAAGACGAAACACCGAAGGGATTCCGATTCAACTTCTCGGTAGACTCACGGTCTACTAATAGTATGAATGTGATGGATATCTAGCATTTAGAACACATTCCTATTAGTGGAAGGACATCATTTCTGAAACAACAAGAATCATCCCTGGTCATCAATAATGCTCATTCGGTGAAAGTAACCGTACCTGAGAAGAGGGTTCGAGTTGAAAAACCAGCCACTATACAGCAAGAAATGCCTCCACCACCTCCAGTTCAACCAACTCCCGAGCCCATGAATCCGTTGCCTACTTCTTCTGCACCATTGACAACCTCTTCCGCTTCCTTGATAACGACGATTCAAGGAGAAGTTGAGCAGAAGCTTGAACAGCAAAAGAAGGAGAATCGAGACGTGATGGAAACAGTGACAGTAAGATTCAATGGATGAAATAGAACTAGGATCAACAAGCAACTCCATCACCAGAACAGCAACAACAAAACGAACATTTTGATGCAACAGTATCTGATATGTGACAGATCCCAAGTTCGTTGATGAGTAGACGTTGTTTCTCGTTGACCTGGACAGATTACTGTAATGAAACAATTGAAAAACTGCTTGATGTGGATGTAGAATTGTCATGTCTTGAAAACCGTCTACTCTTCTGCTACGATAACACTCTTGAAAAGCGAATCAGAGAGTTCCAAAAACAATTCGACATGACAACTCTTCAGAACCTCACAGAATCGCATACAGAAGTCGGGTCGAGTTGAAATTGATAATCTGTTTCTTGACAGAAGATTAATAGTGTTACAAAAAGGGCTATTTGAAATACTTGCATAGCTGTCGTTGTGGATCTTGCATAAAATTCTGGTCGCATAGGAATTAACAGAGTGGAAACGGGAACATGCAACTCTGCGATCTTGATGACTTGTATCGCAAGTTTGAAGTTGTGAAAATGCTTCGAATTGGCAATACAGAAAAACCACATTTTAATTATTCTGATGGGCTTAGTGTTCCTGAATCTGAGTACAACAATCAATTTGACCTGATTCATAGAGGGGATGTATTGTATGAAAGATCTAAATTCGATATGGATGAAAAGACTCCTGAAAAGGCACCAGCTGTGGTTCCTTCAAATACCAATCCATCGGAACCTATTACAGAGTCGAATCCTAAATCTACAATGAGATCTGTATCTTCTGTATGACATTAGCGGTTGCCTGAATTGTAGGGTACGCAAACAGCCCAACAGGTGAATAGAAGAGAAAGTACAGAAACAGTAAGTGAGAATACGGTACAAGAAGGGCAGCAATACCCAGATTTCAACGATGACAACTTTGTGTATAATTTTGTGTATCGTTTCAGTCTAGAGGTCCTTTGTCAAAGTGTTTGGAAGAGGAAGACGAGTTTCTTTGTGATGATAGTAATTATGTACCAAATAGTTCAACTTTTCGTGTTAAAGTTTATCTTCCGAATAGTCACCCTCTTCTGATCGTCCTAAAGAAAGATGCCACAGTTCAAGATGCCATCGAAAAGACGATTCGCAAATCAAATGCTTTGACATCGCTCTTCCAGAAGAAGTGCAAAGAGCTGAAGGAAGAAGCAGAGAAGGCAGCAGCCGAGAAAAATGAGACCGAGCAAGAAGTGCTAGCAACTTCACCTCCATTAGACATGTCAGAATTTGATTCTACCAAAGGAGATGGTCCTCAGCATCATGATAGTCTTGATGGTCTGACTGACTTCTTGGAATCATCGAATATGGAGACTTCCCGTCGTCGGAGTCTACTTAATGAGGAGATTGTAGCAAGCAAACGTTTTGATAACATCATCGGATCCAAAGCAATGACTCTCCTTACAGATGGTATGGCATATGAACTACGAATGGAGATTGCTGATGGTGAATGTGATATGGATTTTCCTGGTGAAGCAATTGAATAAGAACTAATGCATAGCACTTGAACGAGGAGGAATTGTAGCGAACTTCATGGACGATGAATCTCAAGGGTTCTGTCTTGTATCTGTTCCTGATTATCAGCCTCGAAGTATACAATGAATTTGTATCTCACAAGTAGCTATTTCTCCTCTTCAAACAGAGGAGAAACTTCATATTCGCTTAATGTTTGAAGAGCGTACTTTTACAGTGGAGATGGATGCTACTTCCACTTGTCGTCAGCTTCTGAACAAAGCATGTCATATGTTATATCCAGGCAGAGTAATTCATTTTATTCATATCCATATCTAGGTCTATGAGCTCACTGTGGGACCTGAAGACAAGGAACGATTAAAGATGATTAGTGATGTGGTAAATGAGTGTGTTCGGTTATGTGATATTGATGTGACTTCATTCCGAATTCGGTTAAGTCAGTTCTGATTAAGTAATTTAGGAATAGAGAAATTCTATGATGGACCAAAAGTGGTTCCTTGTCCATCATACAATTACAATACTAGTAATAATGCATTGGATGATACTATCGATCAAACTTCATATCTTTTCACGAATTTTGAGGCTGGAAAGTATAAGACATGGATTGTTACAAAGATTACGAGCAAGCAAAAACTAAGGAAACGTATCTTCACGATCGATCATGATGAAGTCCTTATTACTCATATGAGCCCGTTTTATTGTTGTTCAAGATGTTCAGCAAGATCGTTAACGTATATTGATATTGCCAGTATTGAGTCTATTGTGATGGAGAGAGATCCTCCATTTTCGTTCACTATTAAGTATCTTGAAGACTATTATTCCGATGATGAAGACGATGGAACTGGTATTGAAAGTATGTATGGAGTCATCTTGTTATGTAGGTACGTTGGTGGAATTGAAGTTCATTGCGGCAAGTGACTCTGATTGCTGGGAAATTGTAAACCGTATTGACCATCTGATTCGGAATTCCCATTAAGAGAGGTATTCTTTTCTGTATCATGTAATACCCCCTGTTTCTTGAATCCAATAATAATCCTTTTTTTTCTCGAGTTCTCTATTATCTCTTTTCAGAATGCCTGTACCTGTTTCTACAAGTATCTCTTAAGTATTTTGTAAATTATGTTATTAGAAAGAAGAAAAAGACGTAATCCGCTGGAAAGAGTAATCCTCTTGTTTCTTCTGATTTTCTTCATCTTTATTCTCTTTGGACTCCTCGTGCTCGTGTATGTCGTATTCTTTTCCAATATCCAGCCCTCTAATCCAAGTTCCCAGTACATTCCCTATTATTATCGTAATCACCTAGATACTTATCTTCAACTCTTGTTCCTAAAAATACCAAAGAGATTCGTACCAGTCTATCGTCGTTTCCCTCGTAATTCCGTTTCTGCTGGTTTTATGTTTAGATATGGTGTTTCATTCGATGGAAGTCATTACTATAGTTTGAATTTCATGCCAGATATGTACTCACAAACAGTATTGTGTAAGGTTAGTTGTAAGAACTAGATTGCATTCTGGATTCGAATGAAGGACTTAAGAACTCCGGGACGTCGTACAGTGTTATCAACCCACGATAATCTCTGTTCAAGACAAGATGAGACAACAGTCAATGGTTATGCCTTTGTGCTTGAAGTCCTTGACAATAAACAAATGTTTGATTGCTAAGATGGTATAATGAGTAGTCGTCTCCATGTCATTTATCGAAGTAAGCACAATGACTGTGCTGATTTAGTTGTTGAAGTATTTGAATCGTAATATCACAATATGGGGATTAGGAATAGAGTGAACAGATGGACTCATATAACGGTTGTATTTAACAATCTGAGTCAAGGAACAGGTTTAAGTCTCTATAAAACAGAAATATCCGTGTATATAAATGGCATCTTCCAAGATCGAACAATCTCCTCTCGTTACATTCAAGTAGAAATATAAGAATTCATTTATATGTAGAATAGTCAGAAATTGCTAGTTGGAAGTGATATTTTTGGTAGCAATGCGTTCCTGGGTGATATTGCCTCAGTGGCTGTAAGTCTTCTCATTTGTACTGACCACTAGATCTTCAGTACGGCCATCAATGATTCAATTATTCAGAAACTGAGTGCTGCTCAAGCTGTACCTCATACTTCTCTGGAGTCATTGCTATTTGTGATCCAGTTGCGTCGCGAGTTGGTCACAGTACTGAGTGCCACTTCTCGTGAGGTCATTAGTGCCCATGAGGTCGTGAAGAACGAGCTGACAGAATTGTTGGAGAGGGAGCAGGTAATGATGAAGTGGTCGAATAATGAACAGACTCGATCCAATCGGTTGTCAACAAGTGGAGAGAGAGAACTGAACGAAGAGGAGGAACGAGAACGGGCTGAGGAAGAGAGAGAAATCGAGGCACGATTAGAGAAACAACGAGCGAGACATGCTCCCAAAGAGAAGAAACAAGTGGATCCAATCCCAGTAATTGAGAAGAAGCAAGATCTTGACGGAAATACACTCGTTTTCTTCGATACCAGTAAGACTGAAGGATGATTGTGATTCAGGTGTGGGACAAGGTAAAGGCCGCTTACGAGAGAACATGAACCCTCTCCAGCTCTTTGAGAGATCCTTATTACAAAAGGATCCTGTTTACCTCCGTGGTGGTTCATATCACTTCTCTGTTCCCAGAGACAGTGGAGTTGCTTGGATAGAAATGTGGAACCAACGTAAAGAAGAAGTAGTGAAAGCAATGAGACACTTCTGGAAAGGGTATGAAAGAAGTCTGGTATAGACTATAGATACTCCCAGTATGCTTGGGGTCACGATGAGTTGATGCCTATCTCGGAGAGTTATGTTGACACGAAAGGTCATATGGGGATGACGTTGATTGATTCATTGGATACCTTATGGTTGATGGGACTCAAAGAAGAGTTTACTGAAGGTGTTGAATGGATTGTTCAATCCTTTCAATTAGAATCAACGAATTTGGTATCGATTCATGAATTAGGAACTCGAGTTCTTGGTGGTCTTCTCTCAGCATATGAGTTAAGCAAGAATGAGATATTACTAATTAAATGTATGAAAGTCGGTGATCTGATTCTATCGGCTTTTGACAAAGACAATTTATTCCCATCTGTATCCTGAATATTCCTATTTTGATTCTTAGCCAATGATTGCTCCAGGTACCAAACAAACAGATCAGAGTACAGAAATCTCTCTTACAGACATAGGATCTCTGATTGTTGAAATGCGACATCTCTCACGAGTGACTCATGATTCTCAGTATGCTGATCGAATGGATTCTATCCTTCTATCTCTCTCGAGACTTCCAACCTTTGATGGTCTTTTCCCTGATAGCATATCCTTTTCAATCAACACTCTTGTAGTACTTTGACTTCACTTCCTTCGTTCAGATGGAAGAGTTACGAATCCTCAATACTCCTTCACTGAGAAGTCAGGACACTTCTATTCAAGTCTTGTTAGAGCCTTCCTTCAGAGTGGTAGAGCAGATCCTGTGGGTTTGTATTTCAAAGTTGATTCGATAGAAATTGAAGAAGATGATTGATCAAGTGATGCAAGGATTTGACAAGCAGTTACTTCGTACAAGTTACAATGATGGATTTGCAATTGTGGGCTTGATTCGTAATACACAATTTCAACCTAGAATGCAACAGTATTCATGTTCTCTAGCAAGTCTATTCATTCATATTCTCTGAGGTATAGGCTTGTATGCCATTCTCAGTCATCTCTCTCCTTCAGCAAAGAACAGTGATGCTAATATGAGGAGAGCGAGATCTTTGGGATACACTTGTTACCAAATGTTTAAGCGCACAGCAAGTGGTCTGGCTGCTGAGGAAACCACATTCTCAGAAACAAGAGATTTCGTTACTATGGATGGAGGAAGAGAATTTAAGTTGAGACCTGAAGTTCTTGAAGCCTTCTACTTCTTGCATGAAACTACCAAAGATCCAATCTATGTGTAGGAATGATATTGGGATATGACTAGTAGAGAGTGGGCATGGGATATATTCAAGACAATAGATGCAAAATGCAGAACTGATTCGGGATTTGCCCACTATCCCGATGTTGAAAGAAAAACTGTGAACAAATTAGTTGATAAGGTCCATAGTTACTTTACTGCAGGAACTATGAAATACTTCTATCTGCTGATTAATCCTGAAAGTCTTGTCAACCTTGATAAGACAATTCTAACAACTGGAGCTCATTTGCTTCCCATTTTTGAGAACTAAGCGTATTAAGTGATTTTTGTGACCGAATTTATTTATTCTCGTGACTATTTGTTTGTTATTCATGTGAGGGACGTGATTCCGAAACCCCGTTTAAAATGATTCAACACCAATGATTGGTGGATCGATAATGGAAATTGACACCTTTTTTGCACTTCGGTTTCAACCAAAGAATCTTTCCAATCTGTAATTTTCTCTGGTACTATGGCTCATACGATTGCTGCTGTTCAGGGTATCTGCTTCTCGAGTGTTGTAACCGTCTAGGCTCTACTCAGTCGCTCTTCAAGATTGAACGAGCTCTTCTCTCTGTCTCCGATAAGACGGGACTTGTGGATCTTGCAAAGTTCCTTGAAGCCAATGGCGTCGAGATTCTCTCTACTGGAGGCACTGCCAAGGCAATGAGAGATGCTGGAATCAAGGTTATGGATGTTTCCGAGTACACTGGTGCTCCCGAAATGATGGATGGACGAGTAAAGACTCTTCATCCAAAGGTACACGAACTGTTGGTTTGTGAAGTTTTAGGTCCATGGAGGTCTTTTAGCTGTTCGTGGAAATCCCAAGCATGAACAAGATATGATTGATAATGATATCAAGAAGATCGACCTTGTCGTTTTGAATTTGTATGCTTTTGAAGATACCGTTGCCAAGGGATATGGATTTGAGACTTGTATTGAAAATATCGATATCGGTGGTCCTTCCATGCTGCGTTCTTCTGCAAAGAATCATGCAGCTGTTTGCATATGCTCTTCTCCTAATCAGTATGCTGCTTTGATGGAAGAGGTAATTCTTTACATAGTCTTATAGGGTAGATGAAGACGCATGATGGATGTACCACGATCGAACTTCGTCGTCGTTTTGCTGCTGAGGCGTTTGCTCTCTCTGCCAAGTACGATGCAGCTATCAGCAGTTGGTTTGCCAAGCAACTGAATCCGGAGCAGAAGACAGATGTGATTGTAACTCGTCCTTATCTTCCTGTGCGTGAGCTGAAGTATGGAGTCAATCCTCACCAGAAGCCTGCTGGTCTGTATCGTCATATCAATTGTGATCTCCCATTCGACGTTGTTTTTGGTAACCCTGGTTACATTAATCTTTGTGATGCTCTCAACTCCTGGATGCTAGTGAAGGAGGCTCGTCAGGCTCTGGGTGTGGTGGCCGCTGCTTCCTTCAAGCACGTCTCTCCTGCCGGTGCTGCTATTGCTGTACCCCTGACGGAGGTTGAATGCAAGGCCTATGAAGTTGCTGATCCAAACATCAGTGGAGCTGCCTTGGCATATCTGCGTGCTCGTAACGCTGATCCTATGTCCTCATTCGGTGATTTTGCTGCAATCAGTGATATTGTTGATGTGACTGCTGCCAAGTTTATCTCCACTTGCATCTCTGACGGTATTATTGCTGCTGGATACACAGAGGAAGCTCTGGAGATTCTGAAGAAGAAGAAGAATGGAGCCTTCATCATCCTCCAAGGAAAGACAGATTTCAAGATGCCTGAGATGGAGTATCGTGAACTTCATGGAGCTATTCTGGCACAACGACATAATGATGTGATTCCTTCTCGTGAGCAAATGACGAATGTGGTCACGGAGAATAAGGATATTCCTGAGTCTGCAATGAACGATATGATTCTGGGTAACATCTGTCTGAAGTACACACAGTCCAACTCTGTTGGTTATGCTCTCAACGGTCAGATGATAGGTGTAGGTGCTGGCCAGCAGTCTCGTATTGATTGTGTGAAGCTGGCTGCTCGTAAGGCTTCGCTCTGGTATCTCCGTCAACATCCCAAGGTTCTGGGTCTCCAGTTCAAGAAGGGAGTCAAGAAGCAGGATCGTGTGAATGCTCGTGTGCGTTACATTGAGGGAGACTTCACAGAGGTGGAGTATGAGCAGTGGAAGCAATTGTTTGAAGTGGTACCTGAGCCTTTGACAGCAGAGGAGAAGGAGGCTTTTGTGAAGACGATGAAGGATGTGTCTCTGTGTTCAGACGCTTTCTTCCCATTCCGTGATAACATTGATCAGGCTTCGAAGTATGGAGTCAAGTATATTGCTCAGCCTGGTGGTTCCATTCAGGATGCTGGTGTTACTGCAGCTGCTGATTCGTATGGAATGGTTATGGTCCATACTGGACTTCGTCTGTTCCATCATTAAGTTACTTTACTCATTTGTTTGTTGTATTAACAATTAACTATGCGATTCTAATGATTGATTGTTCTCAAACAGTTGAATTGAGAAGAACAGCTAAAGAGAATGGTAAAGGTTCAGGGATTGTTATGCC
>JABLTK010106767.1_pt1 | contig 14401 bp, 14 predicted proteins | sample 7160131 | NCBI WGS metagenome assembly JABLTK01 (sample SAMN14651221, study PRJNA627086) | human gut metagenome | isolation source: feces | host: Homo sapiens
AGTAGAAGTGCAATTAAATAGCATCCATATTTCTTTCTTGATTCATTATAAAACATTGTTCTAAACATTGCATCTGATACAATTGGTATCTTATAACCATCATATCTATCTTCAAGTTCATAAGCATCCTTTTCAGACATAGCTTTATCTAAAACAGCTTCCTTATCACCAATAAGATTCATACTTTTCCCTCCTTTCCAAACCAATATATACCATATAAAAATGCAATGCAAATGAGTAATTTTAAGATTTGAATACATAAAAAAGAACCAAAACAAAAAATTTTCTTAAGGGAAATATCTATTTTGATTCTTATTTTTTATCCAAAACACTATTTTATATAGAATTTAAGAAACTTACACTTTTTATCATTTTATTCTTATATCATTTGTAAAACTTTTTGTAACAAAAAAAGCCATAATCGGCTTTTATATTTAGAACAGTCTTAAGATATCATTAAACGTGACATATAGCATTAAAAGTATTAAGAGAATAAATCCAATTGAATGAATAGTATTTTCTACTTTAGGGCTAACTGGTTTGCCCTTTATTTTTTCTATTATTAGGAATAGTATTCTTCCCCCGTCAAATGCTGGAAATGGTAAAAGGTTTATTACTCCAACATTAATGCTTAGAAGTGCCATCAAGTATATTAAGGCATTGATACCTTGGCTTTGCATTTGTCCAACTACTGTGTAGATGCCAACTGGTCCACTTAATTGATTAACTGAAACTCCTCCGGTGAAAAGATTTCCTAACACTACATACATTTGTTTAAATATAGCAAGGCTTTCATTTACTCCGTATACAATTGAAGGAATAAGTCCTCGTTTAGGTTCGCTTCCCATTACTATACCCATTACGTATCTATCGGTATCATTTGTTTTTTCTTTTACTGCTTGTACATTATAAGTGGCAGTTGTTCCATCTTCTCTGATTACTTCAAAAGCAACTGGTTTATTTAAGTCTTCAATTGCTAGATATAAGGAAATATCTTCTTTATAAGTTATCTTATGTCCATTTATTCTTACTACTTTGTCACCACTTTTTAATCCTGCATTGTAAGCCGGATAGTTTTCTACTACTTCAGTAAGAACTGGTTTTGTATCTGGGGCACCATATATTAAACCAGATAAAATAAGAATTAAAAAAGCAAATATAAAGTTGAACCCAACTCCCATGAACATAACAAGAAATCTTTGCCATGGTTTTTTATCTTGTAAATTATTCCCTTTTGTTTTCTCTAATTCTTTTTCGTTTATTTCTTCTCCTGCTAGAGAGACAAATCCTCCGATGGGAATGGCTCTTATTGAGTATTTAGTCCCGTCTTTAGCAATTTTTTGAATAAGTTTAGGACCCATTCCAATAGAGAATTCATAAACATGAACGCCTACTAATTTTGCAAATAGAAAGTGTCCTCCTTCATGAATTAAAACAATTATACCTAAAATAAATATAAATAAAATCAATGTTAGCATAATAAATCTCCTTATAAAATATTCATAAATAATACAAACGCTAATACTACAAAGATTAGACTATCTAAGCGATCTAATATTCCTCCGTGTCCTGGGATAAGATTAGAGAAATCTTTTACTTTATAGTATCTTTTTATACTTGAAAAAACTAAATCTCCGAGTTGTCCAATTATTGATAGAACAAGAGTCACTATTGCTACAATAAATATATTAGGATTAGTACCAATTACAAAAGTATAGAACAAAGTTGGAATTATTGTGCCAACTAATCCACCAACAATTGCACCTTCAACTGTTTTGTTAGGACTTATTTTGGGACATAGCTTGTGTCTACCTATTAAATTACCACCAGCATAGGCAAAAGTATCAGTGATAACTGTTATTAAAATGATATAAAGGATATAAGTAAGTCCAATATTTTCTACTAAAATAAATGTATTAAAAGAAATACTTAAGAAAAGGGTTGAACCCATCAAATATAAAGCATCTTTTATATTATATTTATCGTTATTATTAATTAATACTAATGGTAGTAAAAAGACTAAGAAAAGTACTATAAATATTTGATAAGTAAGTGAATAGTTCACAAAATAGTAATTATTACCAAAGGCTATTAAAAACATCACGAATAAATATGATATTATTTCCATAGCAATGGGAATATTGCTTTCTTTTTTTCTTAAGTCAATTAATTCTTTTAAACCTAAAATTGACATAATTATTGCTAGTATTTTAAATGGTATTCCCCCTAGTATTATCAAAGGAACCACTATTGCAATCATAATTATCGCACTAAGAACTCTTGTTTTCAAATTATCACATCCTATAATAATTATACCCAAAATCATGGTAAAGTCAAGACAGTGTTAATCGAAATTTGTTTCATAAATAAAAAAATAAAAAACTACAAGTGTTTCTTATTCTCTTTTTCAAGTACTCTAGAGGGAACTAAATAGCCTAATATGTCGTTTTTATTAATATCTATTTCTTGGTTAGACGTGCTTTTTATATAAACTTCATTACCAATTATACTTTTTATAAAGATGTCTAAATCATCGTGTAAAAATAATAGACGAAAGTCATCATCTTTAATGGCTTTAGATATCCCTACTAAATTATCGATATTTGTTCTTATGCGTGTATCAATGTTTCCTATTTTAGTATCTTCTCTTGATGTGATACATAGAGCTCCGATTTCATTAAGCTCTTTTTTTATTAGTTCATTATTTTTAAGCAACTGTTCTCTTAGTACTTTCATTTGATGTAAATCTTTGTATGATCTATAATTATTTATTCTTTTCTCCAACTCTTCTCTGACTGTTAAAAATGCCATTAATTTTTCCATTATTTCACTTCCTTACAAACATCTATCCATTTTACATAGTTAGAATATTTTTCTAGTTCTAAAATACTGAGTTTAATAGCACTGTTGCTACTGCCACATGCAGGATAAATGTATTTAAATCTTTTTAAACTGTTGTCTAAGTATACTAAAACATTATCGTGTATAGCAAAAGGACAAATTCCTCCGACTTCGTGTCCTATTAGTTTGTCTAATTCTTCTTTGTTTATCATTTTGGCTTTAGTATTGAATTCTTTTCTATATTTAGCATTATCTATTCTAGAATTTCCCGCCATCACTATTATAACATAAGTGTCCCCTACTGTAAAAGCTAAACTTTTTGCTATTTCATCGGGTGTACATCCTATGGCATCTGATGCTAATGTTACCGTTGCACTTGAGGTGTCAAATTCCATTATCTTATCTTCCATATTATATTTTTTAAAATATTCTTTTACTTTAACTAAACTCATATTATCTCTTCCTTACTTTATTATTTAGTATTTCTATTGAAGCATTAACATGTTTCATGCAAAGTCCTTTGTTGTAAAAATCAGTTTGAACTAAGTTTTTATCGGGCATGTATTCATCATCTAAAATAACATAATCAGTGATCTCGGGATGTTCGTGTAAATAGTTTCTTATCTCAAATAATCTCTTCCCAGTAGGATGAAAACCAGTAATATCATGTATTTCTAATCCATAATAATGAAAAATTTTAAATAATTCAATAGTAAATTCATCATTTGGCACTAGTATTTTGCCACATTTATTTATACCATTTCTCCAAGCAGAAGAGAGTACTATTGAACTGTCTGTTTTATGGATTATTTTTCTCAAAAGAATTAATTTTTCTTTATCTAAATTTCCACTGAAAACATTATATCTTTCATCATATTCACGTGCTTTTTTCATGAATTCATCGTCGTTTAAAACTCCATCAATGTCTAAAAATATTGTTTTCATTATTATCTCCCTCATTTTTTGATTTATTTATTATTTGTACAGCCTTCTAGTATTCTTTTTATTAGTAAATGATATTTTTTTATCTTCGTTTGCCATGTCAATTAAATCGTTTATAATATATATTATTGAATTATCAAAACTATTTATAATATCATTTGCAAATTCATTTGAAAAATTAATAACTGATATATTATTGTCACTTAATGGAATTTCTATTAACAATCCTTTTTTGTATGCTAAATCAAAGGCTTCATCTAAGTTTAAAGAAAATGTTTTATTAGTTTGTTTTAATTCAATATTCGAAAATAAAATGTTAAATGCTTCAACATCATGAAATTTAGCTAGTTTTTGTTCTAATTCTTTATTGTATATAAAAAATGAATTTTCTTTATAGATAGATAGCGCACTGTAAAGAAGTAAAAATTGATAAGCGGTTAAGCATTCTTTTTTCATATTAGGTCCTCCATAAATTAATATTAGTATCTTAAAAGATTACAGTATTATAACATGTTTTATATCTGTTGTCAAATAATTTTTTATACAATTGTTTGCTTGATCTTATAGAAATAAAAAAAAGCAATCTTTCGATTGACTTCTATAGAATTCGAATAAACGAATTATTAAACAAGTTGGTGCGGGTAAAGGGACTTGAACCCCCATGGATCACTCCGCTAGATCCTAAGTCTAGTGCGTCTGCCAATTCCGCCATACCCGCATGTATGGTGGACCCTGTAGGGCTCGAACCTACGACCTCCCGGTTATGAGCCGGATGCTCTAACCAACTGAGCTAAGGGTCCACTGCTTTTTAATAATATCATATAATTTATAATAAATCAATATTCTTTTTTTATTTTTTTATCTTTTTTAGGTTTTTTTGTATTTTAATGAAAAAGAACCAATTATTTATGGTTCAATGCATTTAATAAATTAACTTTAAACATATCTTTTTGAGCATTAGTACTAGAAATCATAACTCCTTTGTATGTTCCTAGCTCACTACGATGCCCCTCATCTAAAATATCTTCTGGTGTGATAGTTTCAAGTAACACAACATTTTTATCTAAATAAACTGTGTAATGTAAAACAACGTCACCATGTACTTTAGAAAATAATGAATCTGTAGGTAATTTTAATTCATATTTTTCTGAATCATCTTTAGTAGATTTTTCAACTAATTTACCAAGAAAATTACCTTCTCTAATAGCTGGATAATATTCAAATTGTAATTTCTTATATGCCAACATGTTGTATTTTCTTACTGACCTTTCTTTTTTTCTAAATTCATTTTCATTAACATATTCAAAATGATAATTTAATCTCCTGTTTTCCATAATATAACCCCCTATTTCTCTACTATGGTATCCAATTAAGTGTCTAAATTATAGCACATTTTTTTGATTTTGTCAATTTTTTTAAAAAAAATTGTTAAAAAAACAACAGTTTATCTTGTTTTGTGACTGTTATTTTCTTCTTTTTGACAATTACTTAGCTTAGTAAACATTGATTCTAATTTTTCGTGACAAAATTTACTTTCATTTTGATTGTTATGACAGAATATAACGCAATTATATGAAAAGTCAATTAATTTTACATCTAAATCATCATTGACTAAGAAATTATCTTCATGAATATCTAAATAATAAATATCATTATTAATTAACTCTTTTATTATTTCTGAAACTTTTTTACATACAATTAGAAATTGTTCATTTGTTAAAGAATAAACTTTTTTAGATAATGGTTCGTATTCTTTGTATAGTCTTACTTCTTGTCCAATTACTCTTCTCCCTTGAGTTACAACACCATACGGAAATTCAGTCAATTTAACGTTTTCTTGTTTATCTGCAAGAGCAGAAATCATTGCTTCGATTTCATAGGTTTCTCGTGCTTTATAAAGTAAAGACTTATCAATTTTAAAACAGACATCCGAAGAATAGGAAGGACAATATATTATCGTATTATCATTTTCAAATAAAATGTTTTTTTCTAAAAATTTAAAATCTTCTTCTAATTCAATGTTCCTAATATTATAGGATCTATGTATTTTGTTAGTGAATTTATCATTTATCTTCATAATTATCCCTCATTATATCAGAAACTATTTCATCAGGAGATAATTTCATTGTATTGTACCATTTTATATCTGCAAATTGATTATTAAAAAAAGTATATTGCCTTTTAGCATAGTTTCTTGAATTCTTTTTTATTAAAGAAATGGTTTCTTCATAAGTTATTTCATTTTTAAAATATGAATAAAATTCTTTATATCCAATTGCAGTAGTAATAGCTCTAGAGTTTATTTCTTTGTTGTAAAATTCTCTTACCTCGTTTTCTAAATTATCATTAATCATACTATCTACTCTTTTATTAATGTCTTGGTATAAAATATCTCTATCTTTAGTAAGACCAATTAATTTAAAATCATATAGTTTTTTATTACCATTTTTATTCTTATCAAATGTGTAGTCATATAAAAGTGCTTTTAAATATAGACCGGTTCCTCCGACAATTATAATATTTTTGTTTTGTTGTAATAAACTATTTAGTATTTTTCTAGCTTCTTTTTGATAATCGAAAACGGAGTAGTCTTCAGATATACTTACAACATCAAATAAGTGATGAGTAATGTTTTCTTTTTCCTTATCGGTTATTTTACCTACTCCGATTTTTAATTCTTTGTATATTTGCATACTATCACAATTAATAATTTCTGCGTTTAATTTTTTAGCAAGTTTTATACTAAGATTAGTTTTGCCTACTCCAGTAGGACCAACAATTGCATAAATCATTTAATCACCTTAACGTCTTGTTTTTACAAATATCTCATTCATCATATCATCATAATGTTTATTTTTAACGATTGCTTCAAAAAGGTAAGCGTTTTCATCTTTATATGTTAAAAAAATAGAGTTAACAAAGTATCCTTCTTGATCTAAGGAATAATATACAGCGTTGCTAGCTTCATTATAACTTAAGCCTTCGTTTGAAGAAACTACCCCATGCATGTTTGTACCTGATTCTATCTCTCTTACACTATTTACTGTTACATCAACATTCATAAACCACACCTCCTAGGTAATTAAATATTATACACAAATATGTTGTATTATACAACCCTCTTAAACATTTTTTCTAATTCATAAATAGAAAATGTAATAATTGTGGGTCTTCCATGTGGACAAGTGAAAGGATTGTTTGTATCTCTTAGTCTATTTAGTAAAGAGTTCATTTCTTCGTCTGAGATGTGTTCATTGGCTTTAATGGACATTTTGCATGCTAAAGTTATGGCAACACGTTCTAAAAATTTTTCTTTACTAAATTCTTTTTTTTCAATTATAACTTCAATTATTTTTCTAATTGTTTCGTTTGTATAGCCTTGTTTAATCCAAGCAGGATGGCTTCTTATAATAAGGGTATTAAAACCAAATTCTTCATAAACAAAGCCCATTTTATCTAAAACATTTATATTTTCTTTTAAACTAAGATATTCGTTATTAGAAAGTTCAATTTTTATTGGTATTAAAAGGTCTTTTGTAAGAGTGTTTTCTTTTCCTAGTTCTTTTAGATAGTATTCATAATTGATTCTTTCATTGGCAGCATGTTGGTCTATTAAAAATATTCCATCTTCGTTTTCACCAATTATATATGTTCCATGAGCAAGAGCAAGTGGTTTTATTTTTTTCATTTTTTCTTTATGATATTCTTCTTTTCTATCACTAATAGTATAGTCATTATCAAAATCAAAGTTTAGTTCTTCAAATTTCACTTTTTCTTCTAGTGTATCGCAAGTTTTTTCTTCTTTAAAGTCTATTTTGTCATTTAAAGTAGTTACTGTTTCAATATTAGATATAGGACGTGATTCGTATTTTGCCTCTGGTATTAAGGTGAGTTTATTTAATGACTCACTAACTAAGGAAAAAATCATTTCTTTTAATTCTTCTATTTTAGAGAATTTGATATCCATTTTAGTGGGATGAATATTTACATCAATTATATAAGGATCGGCTTCAATATTTAATACAACAATTGGATAACGGTTGATTGGTAAATATGTGTGATAGCCATCAAGTATTGTTCTTGTAATATCATTGTTTCTAACATATCTTCCATTTACTAAAAGGGTTATATTGTTTCTGCTAGAACGATTAATTTCAGGATAAGAAATATATCCAGTTACTTTATAGTCACTGCTTGATCTCTCTACTTTTAACATTTTTTTGGTTACTTCAAGTCCATAAATGCTATTAATTACTTTTAAGAGATTAGAGGAACCATCTGTGTTTAATAAAACTTTTCCATCGTTTTCAAGATAAAATGATATGTCAGGGTTAGCTAAAGCCATTTTGTTTACATAGTTTGTTATGTTTGCGAGTTCTGTATGTAAGCTTTTTAGATATTTAAACCTAGCAGGAGTATTATAGAAAATGTCACTTACTTCAATGGTGGTGCCTCCTCTTAAATCTGTAGATTTTATTTCTTCAACTGTACCTCCCTTTACTATTATTTTTGTAGATTCTTCACCATCACTGGTTTTGATAATCATTTGGGAAACACTAGCAATTGAAGGTATGGCTTCTCCTCGAAAGCCTAAAGTATTGATGTTAAATAGGTCATCTTTAGTATATAGCTTACTTGTGGCATGTCTAAGAATACAACAATTAGCATCTTCTCTTGACATTCCTTTTCCATTGTCTACTACTTTTATGGATTTAATACCAGAATCTGAAAGATAAATTTTTATTATTGAAGAGTTAGCGTCAATTGAGTTTTCCACTAATTCTTTTACTACGCTCATTAAGGATTCTACTACTTCACCTGCTGCTATTTTGTTGGATAAGTCTTCATCCATTATTTTTATTGTATTCATTAGTTACTCCTATTTACAATATGGTTTGTTAGAATCATCAAAATCATCTATTAATTTTTTTTGAGTTCCATTGTTAGTGTGCATAACATATAAACAATAGGCTTCATCTTCTGAAGGTACTACAAAGACTTTTTTCCCATTATCTAGACAGTAGTTTGCTGTAGCGGATGATGCATCTTCTGTGAGACAGTAAGTAGCGTTATCACTAGTTCCTTCAACGTGTTTTTGACCATTTTCTTCTTTTACTTCAACTGAACTATCATCAGTATCTGTTTTACATATTCCATATTTTATCATTTCGGTAAAGTTACAGCTTCCTCCATTCAAATATGTTTCATTTAGCATTTCTCCTTTGGTTACTACTTTAATTTTACTATCACTTAAATCATTGGCACTAAATTTAACATCATTGTAATTGAAATTTTTAGGAATATAATTATTCTCAACTAAAAATCCGAAAGTCACTTCATTGTATACTTTTCCATTTGTATATAACATTTTTGACCTGTAATTATTATAAGCTGATTCAACTGTTCCTCTTAAAGCAATAAGCTCATCTTCTCTTGCTTGCTTAGCATAGTGTTTGTAAGATACAACTGTAAGGGTTGTAATTATAGATAAAATTACTATTACCGCTAATAGTTCAACAAATGTAAATCCTTTTTTATTCATCTTATCATCTCCTAAAATAATTTTAACATAAAAATAGACAAAAAAAAAGAATAAATCATAAGGATTATCCTTTATGTACTCTCTTTAGTACATGATTATTTGTTTCCTTTTTTGTTTCACAGAATGAATCAAAATAAATATTTTTTAATAAGTCAGCAATATCTTTCTTTTCTTCACACATTCTAATATTTAAAATATCATAGTTACTTAAAATATCGGCAACTTTTTCTTCTTCTAAATTAGTATTTAAAGAGACTTCCATCTTATTATTAACTTTATCATAGTGTACTCCGACTGTAATATAATCATTGTTATATACAAAAGAATAAATCTTTTTAGTATATTCTTCTTCATCAAACAAATATGTTGAAGCTTTTATTTTGTCTTCATTACTAGTAATTATATTTTTTTCGCAAAATAATTTATCTTTATAAACCTTTAGCCAAGTTACTTGATTAGCAATAGCATCAGTAATAATAATACTATTATATGGCATTCCTTTTTTAGGCTTATCTTCCTTTAATATGATTTTTACTTTTTTATCTTCATCATAAAAGTATCCTTGGTTCAGTTGCCATTCAGTAACAGATGGCATAATGTCTTTTAATGATTCACATATAATATCACAATCTACTCCTAAATTATTTATAAAACTTTCGCTTAATTTACTTAGCATGTTATCTCCTCCAATATCAAATATATGCAACTTATATCTTTTGAGTGCAAGAAGTATTATATCATATCTTATAAAAAATAACAATTGTTTTTGTAATTTAGTGTTTTAAAAGAAAAAGAGCTATAAGCCCTTTATTGTACTATTTATTTTATCTTCTCAACATCAAATGCTACTTCAATATCATTTACTAGTTGTTTGTTATTAAGATTATTATCTTTTACTATTTCTAGTGATAAAGTTTCTTTTTTAATATAGTCATTAAATTCTTTTACTATATCATCAAAATAATCATTTGAATTATAAGATAATTTTATTCTATTTTCTATATCAAAGTCTTTTTCTTTTCTTAAGTTTTGTATCTTTGAAACAAATTCTCTAGCATATCCTTCTTTTATTAATTCTTCATCTAAAGTTGTATTTAATATTATAAAATTATTATCTAAGCTTGCTGTGTTGAATCCTTCTTTAGAAATAATTTTTATATCTATTAAGTTACTTGTTATTTCTAGGCCTTCAAATGTGACTGGTTCGTTATTTCTTAATTTATTTATTTGTTCTTCGTTTAAATCACTTAAAAAGTTAGTAAAGTCTTTCATTTTTGAACCAAGTACTTTTCCGGCTTCTTTAAAGTTTGGTTTTACAACAAAGTTCATATATTTTGACAAATCATCTTCAAAGACTATTTCTTTGACATTTAATTCTTCTTTTATTAAGTCAGTTAAATCACTTAAAATATCTTTGTTTTTACCATCAAGGATTATTTCTTTGATTGGTTGCCTAACTTTTATTTTCTTTTCTTCTCTAGCATTTCTTCCTAGTGATATTAAATCTCTTACTAAGTCCATTTTCTTTTCTATTTCCTCGTTTATTGATTCTTTATTATATTTCGGAAAATCACTTAGATGAACAGATTCTTCATTTGTTAAGTTTTGATATATTTCTTCGGATATAAATGGTGTTATTGGAGCGATTAACTTTGATAAATCTAATAATGTTTTATATGTTGTATAATAAACACATTTTTTAGAGTTATTTAATTCATTTCCCCAGAATCTTTTTCTGTTTCTTCTGATATACCAATTAGATAAATCTTCACTTACAAAGTCTGTTAAATATTTTACTACTTTATTTAAGTCATATTCTTCGTATGAATCTGTTACATTTTTGATTAATTTATTTAGTTTTGAAAATAACCATTTATCTATTTCTTCTAAATCCTTGTATTCTATATTGTATTTTCTAGGATCGATATTATCGATATTTGCATAAATTGTAAAGAATGAATATGTGTTTTTAAGAGGATTAAAGAACTTAGAATGTACTTCTTTTAGACCATTTACATCAAATTTAAGTGGTGTCCATACTGGTGATACATATGGAAGATAGAACCTTACTGTATCTGCTCCGTATTCTTTCATAGTAGTAAATGGTTCAACGATATTTCCTTTCGATTTAGACATTTTTTTGCCTTCACTGTCAAGTAATAAGTCATTTACTAAAACATTTTTGTATGGTGCTTTGCCTGTTAAAAATGTTGATATTACTAGAAGTGTATAGAACCATCCTCTTGTTTGATCTATTCCTTCGGCAATGAAATCTGCTGGAAATTGGGTTTCCCATAATTCTTTGTTTTCAAATGGATAATGGTATTGGGCAAATGGCATTGAACCAGAATCAAACCAACAATCAATTACATCTGTTGTTCTGGTCATAGTTTTACCACATTTATCACATTTAATATGAACATTGTCAACATATGGTCTATGTAAATCAATTGAAGTATCTATGTCTTCTAAAGCAAGGTTTACGAGTTCTTCTCTACTTCCAATCATATGAGTATGGCCACATTCGCATTTCCATAAAGGAAGTGGGGTACCCCAATATCTGTTTCTTGATATCGCCCAGTCATTTAAATTTTCTAACCAATTACCAAAACGTTTTTCTCCAACATATGCTGGATGCCATTTTACAGTTTTATTAGCCTCGATTATTTTGTCTTTTATTTTAGTTACTTCTAAGTAATAGCTAGGTTTAGAGTAATAAATAAGTGGTGTTGAGCATCTCCAGCAGTGAGGATAGTTGTGTACTATTTTTTGTTTTTTGAATAATTTATCATTTGCTTTTAAGTATTTTATAACTTCAAGATCTGCATCAAAAACAAGAGTTCCTTTCCATGGTCCTTCTGTATAGCATCCATCTTCCCCGACTGGATTTATATATGGAAGATTGTATTTTCTTCCTACTAAGGCATCATCAGCTCCGAATGCCGGTGCAAGATGTACTATTCCTGTACCATCTTCCATTGTTACATAGTTATCGCAACATACAAAGAAAGCTTTTTTATTTACTGAAATTTCTGGTATTAATTGTTCATATTCTCGATGTTCTAGTTCTTTGCCTTTATATGTTTCAAGGACTTTATAATCATCCCCTAGCACTTTATTAGCTAGCTTTTTAGCAACAATAAAATTATAACCCATTGATTCTGCTTTTATATATTCTTCTTCTGGATTAACGCACAACCCAACATTTGCTAATAATGTCCAAGGAGTTGTTGTCCATACTAAGAAATAGCAATCTTCATCTTTTAATTTAAATGGTACAGTTACTGTATCTACAGTCACTTCTTTATATCCCTGTGCTACTTCATGCGATGCAAGACCTGTTCCACATCTAGGACAATATGGCAATATCTTATGTCCTTCATAAAATAACCCTTCATCAAAGAATTTCTTTAAAATCCACCATTCAGTTTCAATATAATCATTATCATATGTGACATATGGATGTTTTAAATCTATAAATTGCCCCATTTTAGTAGTTAAATCACTGAAAGCTTTTTCATTTTTCCAAACTGATTCTTTACATTTTTTATTAAATTTTTCGATACCATATTTTTCAATATCAGTCTTAGACTTAAAACCTAATTCTTTTTCCACAGCAAGTTCAACAGGTAAACCATGAGTATCCCATCCTACTTTTCTAAGCACTTTATAACCTTGCATTGTTTTATACTTACAAAAACTATCTTTCAAAAACTTAGCAACCATATGATGAAGCCCCGGAAACCCATTTGCAGTTGCTGGACCATCATAAAAAACAAAATATTTATCATTTTTATCTATACTCTTTTGTAAAACATTATCTTCTTCCCAAAATTCAGAATAAAATGCTTCAATTTCACTTATTTGTCCTTTCTTTAATTCTTTAAACATATTAACTCCTCCTTAAAAATAAAAAGATGTTACCAAAGGACGAAATATTCGTGGTACCACCTTATTTTTTTACTCAATACTATAACGCGTAACCGTTTTTACTTTTAATAAAACACATCAGAAGTGATCTGAAATATATTTTTTTATTAGTTTACACCTGCCACTAACTCTCTTTAAAAAACAATATATTTCCGTCTTCATCATTTGTTTTTGACACAATAATATGAGGTTACTTGGGCCCCCGAAAAGAATAACCTCATAAGATATTATACATAAAACTAAATAATTATGCAATATGTTAATGATTTTTTTTATTGTGACAACGTGTATGGATTATCCGAAATTCCTTCTCCACCTGAAATCTTCACTTTAGATGACAGGCTTAGGACTGGGCGGACCACACGTTCGTAGCTGCCGTCGACGCGGTTGTTACTGACATCGCCAGCCGAGTTCACACGGAAAGCATAGTCGGAACAGTCTGAATACTGCGGAAGCAACCATGTATCTTGACTTTTGTCTAACCAATTATTTGTTGTTTTACAACTTGCATTGTTCCCATAATCACCTACATTACTTGTACATTCTTTTGATGCTCCATATCCATAATCACTGGCATACATTAATGCTATCTTTTCATTCGCATCATTTTGCATTACTGGATTCATCTTATAAAAATAACATTGCGTACCAGATTGAGTATTTTCGCCTGATGACTTACAATCACTACCATTTGATTTTTTTCTTTCGTATTGCCACATTACATCAGATGTTATACCTGTAGAATCATATCCTCCAAGAAAGTATTTTGCTGTTCCTATCATATTTTTGGCATCACTTGTTAATGTATTATAATAATCATTATTTAAATATGTATTTAATGTTCCTGTTACCCAGTTATTATATGAATTAGTTGTTGTATCCTGATTTGTATTCCATTTCATATTTCCTATTGAAGTATCTCTTATTATTTTAAATCTATTTTCTATATTACCATTTGTGTCTTCAGTAGGTATTACTCCGATTATTCTCCATGTTTCATTGTTGAACGTTACATAGTTCTTTACTACTGAGTATCCTCCTCTGTATCTATATTCTGTTGCAAATTTATTATCTACTTGAAGGGTGTTATCTATTGTATGTGTTATTTGTTCTAGACCATTTTTTCCTACTTTTGCTTGGGCAAAT
>JABLTK010084821.1_pt1 | contig 14390 bp, 23 predicted proteins | sample 7160131 | NCBI WGS metagenome assembly JABLTK01 (sample SAMN14651221, study PRJNA627086) | human gut metagenome | isolation source: feces | host: Homo sapiens
CAATTTATGGACCGAGCGAAAGCCTTGCCTCACGATCAGATTCTAACCTTCTCAGAATTGAGAAATGTTGTGATTTCTGTGATTCCTGAATTCTAGGATATTTACTACGATCTTCTGCATCCTTATGAATTGCAAGGGACTCAATTCACATCACTTCCCTTTTTGAATCAGACACTCAAAGGCCATCGTCGGGGTGAACTGACTATTCTCACAGGACCCACAGGTTCAGGGAAGACTACGCTACTGTCTCAAGTGAATCCTTCCATCTCTTCCTGACACTTAGTTATCCTTAGACCTCTTGAAACAGGGTGTGCCCACATTGTGGGGTAGTTTTGAGATTGCGAATCGCCGACTTGGAACTACCATGCTCAAACAGTTTAGTGAAGTTCCTTTATCACCTGAGATGTCTCACAAACAGTTTGAGGCCATTGCTGATCGATTCCAGCAGCTTCCCCTGTTCTATCTTCGATTCTTTGGAAGCACACAAGTGGAGCAAATTCTGGATGCGATGGAGTATAGTGTTTATGCTTATGATGTGGAGCATATCATTCTCGATAATCTCCAATTTATGATGGGAGCTACCTTCAAAGGATATGAACGATTTGATGCTCAAGAACGAGCCCTCCATGAATTCCGAAAGTTTGCTACGAATCAGAACGTTCATGTAACACTTGTGATTCATCCTCGGAAGGAGCCAGAGGAACAGGCTCTCAATATAAGCAGTGTGTTTGGTACCGCAAAGGCTACTCAGGAAGCCGACAATGTCTTGATTCTCCAGAATGAGAACGGAGTGAAGCGTTTGGAAGTGAAGAAGAATCGATTTGATGGAGATTTGGGTAGTGTATCCCTGACATTCAATCGGTCACGGTTGATTTTCCAAGAAAAAGTGAAGAATGATGTGAAGGAACCGCAAGGAAAACATGAGGTTTCAGACCCAGTTTCTATACAAGAGGTGAATAAAGCAAAGTTGTTAGGGAAAGCAGCACATGAGATTATTATGGGTTAGTGTATTATAAGATTGTTTGATTCCATCATCACAAACACATTCGCTATCTATTATACGCTTGAAATAGTTGTTCATATTCTCGCAATAAAACATCAAGAAACTTGGTTCGCCTTCCAAATGAAAGAGCATTGTCATTTGGGCCATTAGGGAGAATATTTAGATTGATACATGTCAAAAGGTTATTAACTATTCCTTAGCATCCCATCATCACTTCTACCATTCATTTGATTCTTTGCTGAGTGTTCCACTACGCGACCAAAAAACTCCACAACTCGCTTCAAAGTATAAAAACGCGCTGGTTCCAATAGCAATAGAATCATTGTTACACTCTCTGTGATCTCGTTGGGATCTGTGAGTATTTGAACTTCTTCAATAAAGGGATACAACATTAAAGGGAATAAACGTACTTTCACCAAATACAGTTTGATAGCTTGACACATATCAAACACAGGAATATAATTGTGTAGCAACCAGACATCTAATGTCATTCCATCCACCAGGTTATGCATTATCCGTTCACTATTCACACTGTCCCCACTATGACGGAATATTCCTACCACATCTACAGATTATTCGCTTCTTCCTTGTTTACCCAATCCATTCTTCTCCACATATTCACACGCTTGTTGGATAAACCGAGATACATGAGTCTCATCACATTGTTCCTCGAGGGGAGGCATGATCCATCCTCCCTTTTCCACCACATGCTCTGTCTGGCCGGATAAACGGATCCCGTGACGTACCGAACCAGAATGCAACAGATCAATACTCCTAACAGAAGATGACTGAGACATCCTTGATGGACTCTGCCCATTGTTATTGATAGAGCTAGATACACCTGGAGATAAGAATAGGAATACAAACAAACTTGAAGAAGAATCTCGGTTTAGAATAGACTTTTTCTATTAGGTATAGCCATTCAACAACATATACAACGAAAATCCGCATGTCATCAGACACAACAATATCCAAATCCGCTGCAATATACTTCTATAAGTAATACCTTACAGAGAATACAACTTGTATTTGTTTCTCATTATTGATATATACAACCTTTCGCAGGGCCTTTGATGATAGAAATGATTTACAGTAGGTTAAGAAGAGTCGGAAACGAAGATTAGCCTTCCACACCCATCTAGATTAGAAGAGAACTTAATTCCTACACTGCTTTAACAGCCTTGCGGATCTCTTGAGAAACAAGCTCACGCAATTCTTTAACAGCTGCATACTCTCTATCAGTTTACGAAGCAACGGAATCCTACGACACTTTGATGTAGTCAAAAGATTCGATAATTAAAAAGATGCCATACCCATTTGGATATTTACTTAACATCTACTCATGTCAATCCATTTCCACGATATACATGAACAAAAAGAGAAAACTCTTTAGTGATATCCTTTTTACCTGAAGTAAAGAGAGCAGGTAAATCTAGCATGAAGACAGGAAATCCATCTGCTGCATTTCCTAACGAATTACTGATGGAAAATGAACCGAACCAATTAATCGAAGCCAATTGATCGTTGCCATTTGATTCTCGTTTACAAGAGGAAGGATAACATCAAGATCCTTCTTTGATTGGAATGATGTATGCATTTAGCACACCTCCACCAACAAAATGACTATCTGACAGTCTAACGATGAGTTAAGAAGAATCCGTTAGGCGCAATTTGGGAGCCCAATACTCAGTTAGGCGCAATACTATGGACAACAAACAGACAACTATTTGATATCTCGTAAATCCATCTCAAATCTATTATACAGTTTGGTGCTCTTGCGTGGTGATGAAGGAGCGAGTGTCTTGTCAAGAATCTATATAACACTATACTCTTATACTCTACTGCTTTGTCAACATCAGCCTGCATCTCTTTTAACTGGTCTGTGACCGTCTTTTCAACAAACGCTAGAGGAGGCGGAATCTCTCCTTGAGGCATTTCTCCGAGTTCGTTCATGGTAAATCCAGCTGCCCGTCCTTCCATTGGTTTCTTTTCTCCTATTCGTGTAATGTATTCTTCGTATCGATCATCAATATAGCTACAGATATGCTTTTTCAGTTGCGAACTTCGATCCTTAAGGAGTTCCGTTTTCCTTCCCTCCTCCTTCATTGCCACAAATACACCATTCAGATTCCGAGAACTCCCAAGGAAATTGATAAGCTGATCCTGTATGGATGATGGCTTCTCCACATGAGGTAGTCGCAATGTGAGGATTGATAGTTCTGTTGCCAATTTTGGTTTTGTTCGTCCCATTCGATAGGCCTCCATCCGATCTACTTCAGTTTCTTTGTAAGCAAAGAGATAGACAATACTCCGCACATGATCCTCCAGGAAACTTAATTTGCAGTCAGATAAGAGTAGATAATTGTGGATATTACTGAGCAGAACCATTTTGGGATGATTGCGTTTCAAAAAGATGTCAACAACCTATACTTAAATACAATCAACATTCACTACAGTAAATCTTGTCAGCAAATCCACATAGACTTGAGGGAGTTCGCCCTTCATCAGTTGGACATTCATTTTCTTTTCTAAATTGGATTTCGGAGTTTCATCTCTTTTTTGTGCAGTTTCAGCTTTTTTATCCCTCTGAAGCTTCGAGATGGACTCCAGAATGAACTGCCTTTTGGCTTTCCACTCACTTTCAGGAGATTTACCTCCAGGTACTTCGTGTGCTGCAGAATGAATTGAGTTCACCGCATTCAACAGGGCATTCCGTCGACTTTGTTTTTGTGGAGAAGCTGCATGAGATACCATACCACATGACCCACTTGTGAGAGGAATTGGAGCAGAACGTTTTCTTGAGACACTTGTTTTTGCGTCCATTGGATTAAGACGATCCATTCTGTCTCAGTATTCAAATCTGGATCTATTCATAAATGTATCCCATCCAAACACTCACTACTTATTGTTGTCACCAATTCAAATAGGGAATCACCTGCACTAAAGAGAAATCACTTTTCTTCCTCCGAATTGATGGAAACCAGGTCTATTCGACACACAAATGGAGAATCTATGTAGATAGTTTAAAAACAAGGAGCCCAGAAAAGTGGACCGAATACGCCATATTGGGCATCTTTTCGATTTCAGATTTCTCCCCATCGAATGAGTTACGGACTCCTAAAACATCTGAATCCGAGTGAAACTGAGATCCAAGATCGGGCGAAAGCTGATATTCAATTTGCCATTAATCAGTATGTGATAGAACCGTCAGTATTGATTGCTCTTCATGATGAACTGACGAAGGAATGTAGCGTCCCCAATCCTGACTATTCGGCTATTATGTACTTGTTCTTCTCGTTCATTGCACTCCGTGATTATTATGGGACCCTTGTGAAATCGGGATCTGTAAGTGCATCGGATGCTAATAGATTTAAAGTATATTTCATATTGGAATTAGATTCTAGCTTGTCCTGAGTCGGAATATTCCAGATATCAACTGGATTATTGAAAAACGGAGATCTCTAGCTTATAGTCGAATTCCATATACACCTCATCAGGTGAATGTTTTGTCTTTGTTTCAGTTTTCGCCTTTGAAACCAAGAAATTACTCTAGAAATAGTTCTGCCATCAGTTATGATTTGTATTCTTCAGTTAAGCAAACTTCGCAGGATATACGTTCTGTTCTTCCTGTTCGATCATCTGTAAATCCTGTGGGTGCTCCTCCTGTGTTGAATGCAACAGTAACTCCTCCTACTATAAGTATGACACATTCTCGCGAGGTTCCACCTCCAACCGTAAATACGACCGTATCTCCTCCAACTGTAGCAACGACTCCCACTCAGGTTGAAGTCTCTCCTTTAGCTCCTTCCAGCTCATCCCAGTATTATAGTGGTAGTAGTATTTCTTCAGCATATAACAGCACTTCAGGATACAGTACGCCTACCGTCTATCCACTCCAGTCAACGTATTGTCCAACTGATCCTATGTATTATCAATCCTTCAACAACTCCTTTACCTCTCCTCCTCAGAACCAAGGATTATCTTCCTCATATATGACTCCTGTGGAAGTACAACGAGGTTATTCCCCGTCTGCATATCTACAGTCTCGTTCTGGTTATGTTTCTCTTGGAACACCAGGTGTAGTGGGAATGGGGATGCAACCTGGTACTATATCTGCTGATATGTTAAAACAAGAGTTTAAGAGCATGTTGGCTCTGGATGCGATTCCTGATTATGACTATCTTGAATTCGGGAAGACGGATATTGAACACTCCTGTAAAGTTCTCACTCTATAATATGTTGGTTGAAACAAACATAATCTAAAAGCAATTATTCCTTCTTTCTCTTTTTTGTCACCGAATCCACTAATTTCGCCATGTTTTTCGTCTTCACGAACATTGGATTCGTCACATCAATGCTATAATCGGAGTTGGTAACCAGACCTCTGAAACGAGGATCATCCGTATTAATCTACCCAGTATACTTCCTCTCCACTCATACCTCAAAATCATCTTGAACATCCTGCTTTGATCGCTTCTTATTCTTCTTTCCCTGTTTCTCTGCATCCTTACGAATCTCCTTCATATCAAAGTTATGTTTGAGTTCATCTCCCTCATCAATCATTAACAACTCGAGTTCTGCTCGCTTCTTTGCATCCTCTGGGTCCTCCTTCTTCTCCTTCTTTCCTTTCTTTCCTTTCTTTCCCTTTCGGTTACGATGGTTCTCTGCATCCAGATCAGCAAACAAATCTTCCTCCTCTTCTGCCTCGACACCCATCTCATCTTCTTCCTGTACTTTCTGCTTTCGCTTCTCCTTCATCTTACGACGATACTCCTCGTAAATACTCAATGATTCCTTTGCCTTGTCTTCTTTCGCCTTCTCCTCCAGATTCTATCTCTCACCAATCTTATCATTCTCTTACTTTGCTTAGCGTGGATTTCAAACCAGGAATGAATGTGATGTCTGCATCCTTCTCTTCCTCTTCATCATCCATTTCCTCCTCTGTTCCCTTCAAAAACGATGCATACTTCGTACGTACATCTTCTTCCTATACCTCATCTCCTTTCCTCACACTCACGTCCTCTTCATCACTATCTGAAGAAGCCAAGTAATTACTATAATCAATCTCTCCCTTCTCATTCTTCTTTGACGAACGACCTTTCACCAATTCATTCGTACGCTTCTTGTCTTCTCCATCCCAACTCAGCTGGACATTGCTGTGGCTGGACACATCATTAAAATTGGTGACAGAAGGATTGTAATTCTCAGGAACAAAGGTTGCCTTGTCCTTGATTGAACTTGTATCAAACACCATATCATCTGGAATAAAACGAAGATCCAGAATACTTCCTGTTCGCTAGTCTAACACACATACCTCAGTTCGTACCATAAACTCTGTGCCATCTGTCAGTTCATACAGACTATTTGCTGTGAACTTGTTATCACATTCGATCACAGCAAAGTAATAACGACGTCGTTCACGCTCGTATTTCCTCAGTCCTAGAGTCCATTCTTATTCTTTCCCCTACGTGCCTCATCCACTTTCTCTTCCTGTTCAATGTCTTCCTCGTCGAAAGACTCCCTATCCTCTACGATACGACCTTCTGGACCGTATTTCTCCTCTTCTTCCAGTCGCTTCTTACCAAATTCTGAAGGATAAATTGTCACACTGTACACTGAACCACCTTGCGAGAATGATTTGAAGACGGATAGAAGATCCACTGCCTAGAAGTCACAGAAGAATCCAAATCCGACAGAAATAATATCCCAATTCAGATTAACACAAGCAAGACGACGAGTAGCTTCTCCATCTTCGATCTATACATTATCGTCTTGTAAAACACACACCACTTCTTCTTCCTCCTCCTCTTCTGGTTCTTGTTGCAGTAATACCTCATCTTCCACCTCCGACTCGGAACTACTTTCCATATCACTCGCCTCTCCACGAGCTCGTCTCTAACCTTGAGCTGAGGTCATATTCCGTACATTCAGCTCATCAAGTTGAGCAAGCAAATCATCCTCCGAGTCCTCTTCATCTTCTAACAATAAACCAATTATTCCTCATTCCAAACTCTTGTGCTGTTTCCGATCAGTGCCAAAACTCTTCTTGAAACGCTCATCCACTTCTCCCTTCACTTTGTCCTTTTTGATCGATCGAAATCTCTAAGCAACTCATTCACAATTTATATCAAATACGGGATCGTTCTTAATATCGGCAAAACGAGGATCTTGATCAATGGCTTGTTCTACTTCCTTCTTTTTAGAACTAGCAGAGTTATTTCTTTGTTTTGGCATTATTTAAGTATACTCCCAAACAACAATGGGTGGTTGTGGGGAGTTTCATTGCTGGATGAAACAACATTTTTAATAGAGATTCAAAGACAGTTCCCTATGATAATGTATGGGATCACTCAAGACCGTGGGTGACTGTGTTGTTTCTCCCATATCTCAACTTTTAGCTCTTAAATAATTCTGTATCATATTTTGGAATCCAAAGTTCGGGAATAACGTGCTCGCCTTAGCATCCAGGAGATGATGGGCAACTGTGACGGAAACAAAGTCGATAATACGTATCATAAACGAAGATTTCAAGTGGAGTCTTCTTCGTCGAAAAGAGCGAAGCAACTTGACAAGGTGGCTTCGTCTTCAAACATATACTCTGCAAAGAATGTCAAGAGGAACTATTTCATTAGCAATCCTACTTTCTCAGTTGCTAGTTAGTGCATTTGCAGTTGGTAAGCATGATCTGAGAACTTGACAGAAAGGATGTGTTGAGAATGAAGTTGTATGCTCGACAATGTATGGACAAATATCTACAACCCAGTGCACTCGATACTTCCGACAATGTTTCAATGGAGAATGGGCAACTCCCCAAGAAGTGGCTCGAGGAACCTACTGTTATCGTGGGCATCAGGTGAACACAGCTACTTGCAATCAACGTGGAGGTATGAGCTGTTCGTTCACGGGTATTCGATGTATTGACGGGGATATGAATGTCATTACAACACAGTGCACAGATTATTATCAGTTGTGCAACAATGGAGTCACAAGTGATGCCCTAGGAACCGATGGTTCATATTTGTGATCTATTTCATATCTAGATGGGTATGCTTGTTATCAAGGAGCTGTTGTGGCAACAACAGAGTGTCCTACTACTACTTGCTCCTTCACAGGTCCAGTTTGTGTGACCAAGCTTAATCAGATTGTATACGATACATATACTGATTACTATGCTCTTTGTGAGAATGGAATCATCTCCTATCCCTATCCTGTGGGTCCTGGGATTCAATGCTACAATGGAGAAGCTGTTTATTCATCAGGAACGGTGCCAGAAGAGAATTATACTTGTGACTTCGAGGGTATTCGTTGCTTAAGTACAGATGGAGTTTTCCAGAGTGGATACTGTCTTGAAAACTACCGTCGTTGTGTGGATGGATTGTTATCAGCCCAACAAACTGTGGATCAGGGATATATTTGTAACAGTGGTCAGATCCGTTCTTGTGATAATTGTCAGTGTCGTGCTCCTATCCATCGTTGCAGTTTTGTTGGGATTCAGTGTGTTACGGAATTTGGATACGTAACAACAGAATTCGCAACAGACTATTATCGCGAATGTGTGAATGGATATTCAACCATTCCTTCAAGACCTCCCAATAACTATAAGTGTAAAGATAAAGGATTTGTATTGCCTACAACGTGTGATTACATATTACCCAATTCTTTATGTAATTTCTGTCATAATATCTGTGTAAATGAAGATGGAACGAGAAATGATTATTCATGTACAAGCTACTATGCCACTTGTCAGAATAATCTTGTGAATACTACTCTTGTGCCTGCTGGGTATCAGTGTCTCAGGGGACAACTTATCCTTTCTGATTTCTGTTCTGTCAAGCCGACAGAGCCTCCTACTACAATGCCTCCTACTACAATGCCTCCTACTACGGAGCCACCTACCACTGAACCTCCTACCACTGAACCACCAACTACCCAACCTCCTACTACTCAACCTCCTACAACACAACCTCCTACCACTGAACCTCCTACAACTGAACCACCTACTACTCAACCACCCACTACTCAACCTCCAACCACTGAACCTCCTACTACCGAACCACCTACTACGCAACCTCCTACTACGCAACCTCCTACTACGCAACCACCCACATTACCTCCCTGTCCAACTACTGAGGCACCAACGACACTCCCTCCTTGTCCTCCTACAGACGAACCTACTCCTACTCCATGTATGACATGTCCTCGAGGCCCTACTGGTCCGAGAGGAGAGACTGGAGCAACAGGTCCAACTGGTGAGCCAGGAGAAATGGGTCCTCAGGGTCCTACAGGTCCAACGGGAGAACCTGGTGAAACAGGCCCTGTGGGTCCCAGAGGACCTGCTGGACTTGATGGAATTCCTGGAATGGAGGGTCCAACAGGTCCAACGGGAGAGCCAGGTCCTCAAGGACCTCAAGGAGTGACGGGACCTCAGGGACGACAGGGTCCTCAGGGTCCTCAAGGTGCTGAGGGACCCACTGGAGAGCCGGGACCCAGTGGAGCGCCTGGAGCTACGGGAGCTACGGGAGCAACAGGTCCTATGGGTCCTACAGGACCTACTGGAGCACCTGGACCCAGTGGAGCACCTGGAGCAACAGGGGCAACAGGCGAAGAAGGACCAGAAGGACCAGAGGGTCCAACTGGAGCACCTGGTGCTACAGGAGCTACAGGTCCCACGGGAGCGCCAGGAGTCAGAGGAGGCACTGGTCCCAGAGGAGCTACAGGTGAAAGAGGAGCTACGGGAATAACTGGAGCAACTGGAGCGACAGGTCCCTCTGCGAGTATTGAGGAGGATGAGCGTCTTCTTCAGTCTATGAACTTTGTAGAGAAGAACAACCTCCAGTTGACCCGTTCGGTAACTAATCGGCTAACAGTCATCATTCCATCCGATACATCCAGTCAACTGGATATGTGTGAGGTGGCGGCGTAGGAACGAAATTGAAATATGAGAACTAGAGTGAATGTAGTAGTTCAAGAACGTCAGACAACCTCCGTGGCTCCTTCTCCGACAACCATCACTTTCTCCTGTGCAACAAGTTGTCCTTCAACAATGGATTTGAGTTCATATTGTGAGTATGAGGGCTGAATCTGATTCATAGCGCTTCCACTTACAAATGCTTGTGTCCAAGTGGTCATTGATTGGAATTGCAGTGATCCAGCAGAAACAATTCCTGTGACAATGAGATGGGTGTGCTATAACTAATCTGTTTATTCTATAACAAAAATGAGAGCAATCTACCATAGAATACTTCTTTTCACGCACTTGATGCACAATATCATTTAAATCATTTGTGAAATTCAAAGGAGGTACATAAAAGACTTTGTTTGTAAGATCGAGTTTTCTTCGAATGTAAACATAATCCCTTTTGTTCACAATCTTCGAATAGCGAATAGATCGATATATCAAATCCGAATTTCTACAAATTGATCGATAATACGGTTCGAAGAACAGAGGAGGGAAGATCTCCACCAGTCCACTGTATGGTAACATAAAGAGAATATTAGTGAGTCCAGCACCATGAACTGATACCATTACATCAATTGGGAACATAGATACAACCTGTTCTGAAAATGACATTTTCTGGTTCACTTGAATAGTGAGTTGAGTCTATGAATTAAAAGTCCTCAGTACAACCACATCACTAGTATTCTGAAGAATTGATAGAATCTCATCCTGATTAATCATTCCTCGATTACGAGTATTTCTATCCACAAAGCGTAAATGAAGCTTATCTGGAGGAGACAGAGGTAATGGTGTACGGTACCGTTTATAGGCAAGAAGACGAATTTGATAAGCCTCTTTCTTATCAATAAAACATTTGATCATATCTGTTATAATTGGTACGATTATCTCATTATCAAAGAGAAATAATGATTATACAGCACTAGAAGAACAAAGTATACCCCCTGCCTGTTTGTATTCATCATTTTCAACAAAGTGAGGAGTGAGATCAATTCCATTAACATCAGCTTTGAAAGTATCCATAACAAGATCTTGGTAGCCTCGAGCATAACGATAATGACCTTTGAAATCGTGTGTATAGTGATTCATAAAGTCGATGGAAGGGAAGGGAACAATGGTTTTCATCTACAATCAATACATTGATTATCAGATACAGGAGGGAACATTTGATTAAGTAAAACATATCGAATCAGCTGAATACTCCATTCTGAGTGATGATACATGTTGTTCCAACCACGACCCATTATCACATACATACCATCCACAATACGATGAGAAGAAGGAAAGGGAGCATAGTGAGGCATCACATGAAGAATCTCACGGAAATTGCTCCGATCATTAGGAATTCGAAGGGACCGGACTGTAGAATTAAGGTAGAGATAATGCGTATAATTGGTGGTATAAATATGAACAAGATTCGTGCTGTTCTCAATGCACACATTCTGTCCATACCACCAACCATACTTCGCATGCAGCCATTCAGGAGCCTTAGATTCTTCTCGCTTCTTTTTCATAAACAAACTCCAGGTAACAGGATTCCTATGGTTCAGAACGAGGAAAAGAGAAACTTGGTGTTAATTGTAAGGAATTTCCGATTTCGAATAGTATTCGTTGTTTGAGGAATCTGCCGAATCGATGCATTACACACAAGATCATCTTTATGGTACATAACAAATGGATACGATAAATTTTTGTAATAATCAAATCGAATAACACTTGCATTTCGCAGAATCTCTTCAACAGAGATGTATCGATTGTCAACGTCCAGTCCAGGAAAATCCTCATCTTTCCACTGCTTCTGAAAGAGACTTTGTGGAAGCTGCGGAGTTTCAATTCCTGTCTTCGTAGTTTCAACCACAGATGCATTTTCATAAAAATTCCTCAAGATTGGCCTTCTTTCTGCAGTGCGAGAAAGAATCACTGTCTCCGACTTCAATCCATTGGTTTCAATAACACAAGAACTGCACGGATACTTGGTTTTAATAAGAAATCTATCCCTATTCAAACGTTGCACACAGAAATAGCACAAAAGCAGCACAGTCATTCCAAACAAGAAACAGATCTCTCCCTGACCGCTCATTGCTGCCCAAACGTGAGAATGCGGAGGTACTCAAAATCAAATGAGAAATGGAAAAAACAAAATATCTCATTCTTTCGGCAATGAAACGACCACTAGTTTTTGGTTTTGTCGCAGTGAAAACTGGAATAGAGATTGAATCATGCCTGAAGATCTTGAGTATGCTCCTGATTGCGAGACTGTCGAAGATGCCAAGTTGAAGCTTCCTACTAAGGTAATTGACAAGGTGGAAACCAAGTCGGGAGAGGAAGATGAGGATCTGATCTATCACGAGTAGGGATTGAATAGGTGCACTCATAGGTGTATAGGCGTGCTAGATTGTTCCTTTTCTTTGCTGAGGATAAGTATGGTGATGAGGTTCGTAAGAATATTTGGAAGGAGAGAGGAACTGGAGATATTCGTATTCTGAAGCATAAGGAAAGCAAACAAGAGAGAGTTGTCATGCGTCAGGAGAAAACTTTCAAGCTCATTTTGAATCACATTATTAATCCTATGACTGTTCTTGTAACCTTTCTGGTCTGGAGTGAATCTGTAGAAAGAAAGTGCTGGAAGTGACCGATCTTTTGCATTCTTCTGCGAAGACTTTGCTGACGGTGAGGTAAAGCCTGGAAACTATGCCATTCGGTTCAAGGACAATGCTACCGCTCAGGAGTTTAAGAAGCATTTTGACGAGGCTCGTCTTTGCAATGCCAAGTTGGTTCGTTGGGTGATGGATAATGGATAGGATCTTTGGAAAGAAGGTGGATCTGGAGACCGGAAAGATCGAGGATCTTGCTGCTGCTGAAACAGCTACTGAACCCGCTCCTAGTCAGGAGTAAGTATCCTTTACCAATTGTTTGTTACCTAATCAGGAACATCATTTTGTTTTGATATCCATGACTTCTATTAGTAACTCGTTTCTTTTTGATGGATCAATTCAGAACAGTTTGAAAGACATATAAAGATGATTAGTAGAGTGCTTGGTATTTCTGAATACAACAATGGATTCTCGTCTCTTTAGGTTTTGTTCATGAGGAGGATTAATTGGGATAGGTATTTATGGAGTACAACAGCAATTCATGTGACAGCTGATGGAGCAGCGAATCTCTTGTATAGTATGTTTCCAGAAGATCGTGAAACCTTTATTCCGGATTTTATAATCGTTTCTTCTCTGTGAAGTAGTGAGTTCTAGGGTGATTTTGATTCGGCATCAGAAACAACTCTAAAATTCTATGAACAACATGGAACGACGATTCTAAAAGATCCAAGTCAGGATAATACCGATCTTGACAAGTGTTTGCTTCATATTCATGAACGTTATCCCAACGTCGTTTTGTCTGTAGTATCTAATTTGTAGCTTCACGTAGTTATCTATGGTGATCTGGGCGGTCGTTTTGATCATTCTTTCGGTATCATCAATTCGATGATGGTTGCAAAGGATTTTTTTGAAGATTTGGTGCTTGTAGGACCTAGAGGGACTCTTCGTATCCTCAAGCCAGGAATGAATATAATTCACCGTTGTGATGCATTCTTGAACAGAGATGGATTCACCTGTGGACTTATTCCAGTAGGTGGGTTTGTATGTTCTCATGTATCAACAACGGGATTGAAGTGGAATCTTCAGGATTCCTCTATGCAGTTTGGATACTTGGTCAGTTCTTCCAATTGCATGATTGACAACAGTGTTACTGTTGATTGTCCATATCCCTTAATCTGGACTCTATCCATTCACTGGGCTCTGGATTCGTTTGTTTGTTATCATACTCACTAGCATTACCTGTAGTTGTAGAATGACTAGAATGTGTGTGGATACCATGATGGAAGATGATAAGATTGATGCGAACAAAGAGGATGTAATAGTCAGCATATGCTACAATAACTGTATCTGTTTCATCATTCCATTTGTCACTCTGATCCAAGCATGATGGATTGAAGTTGATTCAAATCCATTCATCATTCATCAATCATTCATACTATCAAATACTATCAAATGACACTTCCCAGAATGGGCATCCAATGAATGGATATGAGAGAAGGAAGATTCTTAGACTCAAATGATTCATAGTACATGAATGAACCCCTTTCAATGTGGATATGCTTCAGTTGATCACAGTTCATTATCAAACATTTGCTTCCTTGTCTATGCTTCTCATTGAGACAGAAGCTACCATATCCAATAATAACACCCTCCAATGCAGTCAATCCATCAATCACAAATTGATTCACATTCTCAAAACAATCATTTCCAATCTCAATTCATTTCAATGATATCAATGAATTGTTCAATATCAATGATGATATATCAGGATTGAAATGATCATCAATAATCAGAGATTCAATACAACTAGTAACAATCAATTCACAATCATCAATCC
>JABLTK010055261.1_pt1 | contig 14385 bp, 26 predicted proteins | sample 7160131 | NCBI WGS metagenome assembly JABLTK01 (sample SAMN14651221, study PRJNA627086) | human gut metagenome | isolation source: feces | host: Homo sapiens
AAGGATTGAGAACTGGATTCTTGGAATCCAAACGAACACTCTTGATGTCTTCGAAGAAGAAGAACTATCATCACACAATTAACAACAAACACACCAATTCATAGTATACAATACTGCCATTTTCTTAATAACAAATGCAAATTCCTCGAAGTCCTCTCTGGCATCATATACAGCAAAGGCTTGTCGAACTACGCTTGTTTCATCTTGCATGTATTCTTTCACAATCACCCACGCTTCACTTTCATTTAAATATCCTTGAGATACTAATGTCTGGAGGATTGTCTCATGACGCTCAACAGGCAAACATGTTCGTTCCTCGTTTACCACTTCTGCCACTTCTTTCCCCTCTCGTTTCAAGCATATCATACATAGAGATAAAAATAGAGATTGACTTAATGTAACTACATAACGCGAATAGCAATAGTACAAGGAAATTGATCTCCTTTTGCACATGGAGATAAGTTCTGAATAGTTCACTACACTAAATCGAGATGCCCTGCACAAAGACTGTAGAAGTAGTTGGATTTCCTGTTCTGGGTATAGATCCGAAATGCCCATGAGTTCTCGTAAAGAGATATCAGGGACTTTTGTGTAAATCATGGGTTTCACTACATCTGTTGAAAGAGTTGGAATAGATAGGAATTGCTTAATGTAATGAGGATCCTGCACACACAGTTGAAACAAGCACAACACATCTTGGTTCGACAGTTCTGCATTGTCCATAGCAAGGAGGAGACGAAGGCTTAGCAAATCAATCTCAGTAGGTCGATAGTCCAGTAGACTAAGACGCGAAGGCGATTCCCGAAGGGAAAACGCAGGGGGTCCAAGAGGATCTGCTTTGACTAGATGAAGAAGATCCTTCTGAAATGATGTAAGAGAGTCAGTTTCCCGAAATGATCGATAACACGACAGAATATTGGGAGACCTTGCCTGACTCATTGATTTAAGCTTGATGAATTGAATCTCCGTAATAATGGACAACTGCTTCATTTGCTCAATAACTGTAAGAAGTATACTGCAACACATGGAGGGAGTGTTTCCGTAATACTGGACAAGCAAATGAAGTTGTGAAACCAATTCTGCATCCCGTCCATTCAGATAATAACATATGGATGGGTATACAAGCATAAAGTGATCTTTAAGGAGTCCTCGAATACACAGATAATCTAAGTTCGAGAATTCTTGATCATGTCCAGTTCGTTCATAAATAAACATTAGAATTTCTTTCTACATATCATCAAAGATCAGGATACAATACAGATTTAGACTTGACAGCATGAACAGAAGCAGTTATCAGATTCACTATCCGTAACAAATATCCAACAAACTTACGGCTCTTACGACGAATCTGACCTGACAAAATCGGTCGACACGTTCTCTTACGAACAGTCACTCCACTTGTTCCATCCCTCATCCCTGATATTCCATCTACAACTCTAGAGGAATAAGAATTTCGGAGATTCTGTTGACTTTTACACTTCCTCTCCTGATTCAAATACATAACAAGTTAGCTGAATTAACAATTTGTGTAGAAACACAAAAGCTCAATGAATAATGAGGATCAACATTGTATTAACGGTCCAACGGAACCATATAATGCACGAAGAAATTGGTGCGCCAATCATCGATACTAATCTGTTGTTTCCTTTGTATCTGTTATTTACGGATTATAAGAGTACAAATGAACCAACAACATCACAGATGATAGTTCTATCGCAACATTTTGTAGTATACAGATCGATGTCAATAATTCATTCCTTTCGGTTTTATGATGACCAAGATAACAGAAATTCGAAGATAGAATATTTGATCTTTTGGATCAGAATGTTCAGTAATAATGGCAGAGTCAAGAGAGAAATATTCAGGAGGTGCCAATCAGAGAAGGAATATGATGCATAGCATATGAGTCGCTTATCATTAACATGGAAGTGAGATGCGATAGTGCAAAGGAATTGTCATCAAAGTTTCATGAAACCTGTTTTGTAGGCAATTAGATGCGATTAGAACGATCTATAGGCAGATCCGTGTATTGATACTGGCATGAGCGAACTTATGGATGTAATGAGATCTGAGATTGCTCCAATCACTCCAGCTACCAATTACATTGCGCTTGGAAGAGACAGTCTTTGTGTTTTTGTGTTTTGATGATGTAGTCAATCAGATGATGAAAAAATGTGCAGAATTCCCTACCATCTATGAACAATACACGGTATTCGGTAATTTTGAGATTCATATATAGCATGAGCGAGAAGAACGTTTGACGCGAGTTAGGACGTCCATCGAAGAGGAAAAGAAACGACTAGATGGAGAGTATCGACAAAGAGCACAAGAAATGAAGCGAGCCTGCCAAGTGCAATTGGATTCTCTAGAGAATACGTATCGAGCATCGTATGTTTGAAATAAACACAACATATTACAAAGCCCACCGTCGTGGCCGCCGATAGGAATTATGTAGTGTAGCCATTCGTACATTCTCTGACAATCCGGCCAAGATAAAGTTCTGAACACGAAAACTATCTTAAACACAAATCATCATCCATACGTTCTCAACTGCACAACCACACATTCGTTCATCTCGGAGAGCAGCCATGCAATCGACTTCTTTTGCATATCATTCAATTTATATCCCAAGCATCCTAAATCAGCATAATAATACCTTACATGAGAATCACCCTATCATTGTATGCATTCCAATTCCATACTCGATTCTCCACAGAAACAAATTCGAAGAGAGTGAGATTCTTATCAGCTTTCTTCCTGTATCCTAAAACGAAGAGTGAAGAAGGGATGCGGGGAATGAAATTCCGAATAAACCCATAGTCATCAATCTGTTAAATAAGAGTCTGTCCCTATTCCTACGACAATCATCATACGTGCAACAAGGTTCCCATCTTCGAGATGCTGGGCAATCAAACTCAACTAGACCTGAAGAAGTGGAAATGATAGTACATAGAGCTGAAGAGAGACTTTATACTGCTTTAGCATGAGCGAGTTGAATGCCTTTCTGCCTATCTTCAATCGATATCGAATAAAACTGATATGAATAACAGCTCGATCTAAATTGGTAATTATGACCAAATATACTCTTTTCAAAGGAAGTGACCGACATAATATAATTAAAAGTACCTTCTGAGAGGTCTGGAATGGTTGGCATAAGGTTTTTGCGATTATTTGCTCGCAACACAGACAATGGTCCCAGATTGAACAACAGAGCAAAAGCAGAGGCAATAATATTGGTTAATGAACATACAATAGAATGATAGTAGAAGATTGTCCCGTACATGGAATATGAACACTAACCATTATCCAATACACGATTTCTCACTTTCAATAGCTCGAAACATACCGAAACAAGACACAGACTGATTCTACACGACAGAGAGATCCTTTTGAATCGCATATGAGGAAACATATTTAAAACAATTCCAAGCTATTTATCACATACCACAAATCATGAAACACCCATACAAACGTCAATATCCATTCACCGCAGAGAAGGATAACTCCATAGATTTGCAAATCAACGAAGTCAATAGAAACAACCGACGGTGGAGACTACAAATGATAACATGGTAGAGTGTAACAAAAACCCAATCAGGAGTCTGTGCAGGAAGCGTAGCCTGGCGCTTCGCAAAGATTGAACTCTGCATAAAAATGAGATTCACAGAGATTATGAGACTGACAAGAACAATTAATGCTTACAACTTGATGATGAATCGAAACGATTTTGTCAAAGAGTTTGTTGAGTGTTTGCGTAATAATAGTAATGTTCAATCCTACGAAGATACTCCAAGTGGGACGTACTAATTCGTTTCTTAGTATTGATTTATAGTTTCGAATCTATGACATTTTCATATCCGGTAGTCAGTCAAATGGGAGTGAAAGCGTTACATGATGATTTGATGACAGTAGTTACGCAGAAATCCGGTGATATTGTGTTTCCTGACTATTTTCTCCTATCCATCGACTTTTTAAATGGGCTGGAGTACTTGATCGGAAAGTATGAGTTACTTCAATTTTCAACTTTTAGTGAATTAGAAAAAACTGAAATGAAGGAATTACTGTGTGATATTGCCTTCATAGTGTATTTTATGATTCCGTATGTATGCTTGTGTAAATCTTGTCCTGAACAGGAACAGAAGCGATTATTTAAAGAATTAGATAAGGGTAATAGTGAGGTTGAAGAGATGTGATGATTCGTAGATGTCGAATCATCAATTCATTATCTCATTTCCAAACTGAACAGTAGTTCAGCAAAGGAAATGGGAACCTCGTTTTCTCATACAGTTGAGTTTTCTCAACGATTCCAATCTTTAGCATCTCATCTCTTATCAGTCCCGTATTCTCTCTTTGCTGCTGTTACCTACAGATTAAGTTCTTCGTTGGCTCAATTGTGGCCTGAACTCTTCCTCTTTCTTCTCGATTACGTTCTGCTTCATCCTACACATATCCAGGACTCTGCTGAGATTATTCTATTCTTCTTCCATCAGCTCTCAGATACGTCTTCATCATGTCATCAGGAATGGTTTCTTGAGTACAGTATGATGTCTGTGAGTGTTCTCCATTCGATTGGCTCATCTCAGGGTATTGTCTTATCATATTGTTCATAGTAGAATTGTTAGTGGATGCCACTTCAGATATTCTTGGTACCTTCACAGCCACTACGACTCAGTTGATCATCGAGATTACTCCATTCATCTATGAACAGTTCATTCACCACAAAGACAATCCAGAGTCATTAGCTCTCGTTATCTCTTTCATGCGTCTACTCGATATCACTGCTGAAATCAAACCTTCTGATGTGATGGATCTCTTCTCCATCAACATCCCTCAACTGGTGTGCTCCGTAGGTTTTTGGTTCTGTTTACATGCAGATTCTTACTTCGACTAATCCCTCTTCCGATCTGTTTTTTGCCACACAGCACTTCGTTTTTGAGCTATGTGTTCGAGTAGGGATTAGTATGGTGTCTGATTTGAAGAGTGAACAATGCTTCTGTTATTTTAATCAGGTTCCTACAATTCGAAGAGTCCTCTGTGACTCTTTACCATCTCAGTCATTCTATTCATGTTTTTGGAGACTCATGTTTACCACAATTGATCAAGAGAGTGAAATGAGTCAGTTTGAACACATATTAACGACTCCAGAACGCTTAGGGTGTAAGAATGAATCACATTTGTTACTGTAGATTTCGCTCAAATTATTGATGTGTTAAATGCATATGCAAAATCTCATCTAATTCGGACATCAACTGAAGAGAAGAAGAGACAAATGAAAATGATTCTTATTGCAATGAAAAATCGGATTGTTAATTCACTAGCAGAATTGAATGAGGAGAAAGAACATGTTGTGAGTTCTGGTGAGGAAGTGAAAGAGCGGAATTATGATTTTGATCAGAAGTTATGTCAGCAGATCCTGGTACTAGTGAAACAAGTGACCTCTCTATTTGATTATGGAAGAAACAAATGTGATTAGCATGTTTGTTAGAGAAGTGACCGTAGCATATCTTCTGCAAGTTCTTTCCTTGAAACTGTTCGTTCTGATTTTGGTATCTATACTAAACACCTTCATTCGTACGTACTGGTTGTTCCTTCTGTTGAAGCTTCTTCTTCTTTAATTCCTCTGTTTTCCTCTAATGCATTATCTTCCACTCATTCTAATACATCGATTTCAACGAAAAAGTCTCGTTCGCTGCCTTGAAGCCGATTCTCCCATGTCATCTTCACTCTCGCTGCTTCTATTCCTTACATCACAAATACAAAATATACTGCTTGTTGGCTTCTTCTCTTCCACATTCTCCAAACCTCCTTGCATTTGTTTTCGAATACGATAGGAACTTCCAATATTATTCATATGATCAACACTTCCGTGTTTCACCCACCGCAATCGACCAAACTCATCTTCGATTAACACTTCATCTGGCTTATGGGGACTATTTAACATCTCATAATATCGATCACGCACTCCATCAACCAATGGAGGCTCTTCCTTTTTGACATCTTCTGTTCTCATTGGGATATCATAAAATTCAAACATTTGTTTTCTTCGATTGAAGTCAATCATTGTATTCTCCTCATCAATCTCCACTTCACCTATTCCTCATCCATTCTGTAATATTCCTACCACGTTGCATTTTGTGAAATAACTCGGCCTTTTCTTCTAGTTTCCGAAGCTTTTCCTTCATGGAGTCACTTTTCACTTCTTCCTCATCTCTTCGTATCCGTTCATCAATTCCAGGGTTACGGTCACTTTTCTTTTCAGGTTTGGGATTTGTTACTTTACGAGTTCGCTACAAGATCACTAATTGCAGCAAAGGATTACTTTCCGAGGATTTAATGATAAATCTTCTTCATCCTGCTTTCTTTCTTGTTGGGCAATTACAGATTTCAGTCCAACTACCTTGGAAGTGAGATCGAGCCAGAACCCTTACAATACTCTTATCAACTTTGATTTCTTTTGACTTCTTTGGGATTAAAGCCGATTCTGTCAGAAATCCAAGGGACATTTTCTAACAAACAATGAATGACAACTCACTTATAATAACCGTATCAATTCATTCCATTTTACATCACAATCTGTAATCACTGGAGCCGAGTCTTTCCCAATTCCTTGAGCTTGAATCATCAGATGTTCTGTATCTCCTCCTCTCATTAGCAAAAGATAGAGCCCGCAGATTCGCTGATCCAAAACCTCTTTACAGGTCTCTTCCAGAATCCCATCACTCAGTTTATTCAATAGCATAATACACTCATCACTGGCATCACATCCTTCATAACTAACATGAACTCCTTTACACATATTACTCATAATTGCAGCATGAATCACACGCAAGTCCTTCCTCATACTTGTATCAAGTGTCAAATCCTTTAGCAGACTGACAAGAACGCCTCTTTTCTGAAGCATGTCAACCAACATAACAGAGCCACAAAGTGTTGCCAGACAGATTAATGCAATCTCTTGAAGGCTTTCAGGACACTCTGGATCCACACTCAGTTGCTTGAACTGAGAGCAAACAGAACACAATAACGTTTCTGAGTGTATTCCGTATGTAGAGACACAACCTGAAGCCATTTCAAGGTTGCGTATTACTAACAATAACATCTTAAAGAGAGGGTCTTCCCACTGTGGATCCTTCGCTTTCTGGGCTAAAATTGTTGTTGCCTTCTTGAGCCCAAAAAATGATAATTCTCGCTTTTTCGCTTTATCATAGAGATAGAGACAACATTTCTCCAATTCTGCTGTCTCTTCTGTACCTTGACGGCAAAATTGTCTCACATCTGCTAAGGCTTCATCCGTATGATGACGGATCCAAATGTTCATAGAGGAAAGACTCATTGCAGATTTAGGTTGAAGTGGTTGATCTATCCTAGAGTCGAATTCAACAAGATCAGGACGCAGCTCATGATCAGCTTTCGACAAAGGAGTTGCTTTCGTAACACCCCACATTTCCAACATAGGTACAATTTTCTGTCCTAAGGATGTGGAGACAAGTTTCTAAGAATGAACTTGTTTTCATTCAATATACATTTGGAAGATCTAAGATTTCTGCAGGAATATGATTGCTGGTGAGGAAGAATACCAATTCATCCGAAAAATTGTTGCAATTATGTTTGAGAAGATCATATGTCTCTTCACTAAAGCGGTCGTTGTTTTCGACAATAAAACTGTCAATGATTTCTTCCGGAACTTCAGTCTCTCCCATAGGAACTATTTTGAATGGCACCATGTTGAAATAAAGTTCCACCTATAATTACAACAAAATAATCATGTCTCTACATCTTCAGGTGTCATCTTCTGAATTCCGTTTGAAAAGAAGTATTCGTATCCATAAACACGAACACCAGTATGATAGATTGCTTCAACATCAATGCCTAATAGAGAAGAACCATAAGACTTTATAATTCCTCGACTCAGGTCATATACAGCTAATTGTACAACTGATGGATCATTCATGACTAGAGGATAGTAGTATCACACAATTGTTTAATCCTTCTTTCGTCTCCTATTTCGACCCGATTTCTGTCAATTCGCATTTGTAATAGTTGTTCAACCAAATGATTGCTAATGAAACGGAGATTGTATCACAACCAAAATTAGAAGGCGTGCTGAAAAGTCGTGTCGATGACCTCTTCATCACAATATGCATCATTCGTCGTCGGATCTAGTAGCAAGTGACATGCAAGTAGTGTTTCACAAGTTAAATGAGTGGGACAGACGTTGGAGCAAGCGAATTCAACAGTGATTCTCTATTATTTGGTGTTCTGTAGATTACAGCTTTCACCAACTGTTGAGTACTATCTAGCAATTCCAACGATGCTGTTTGGTAGACATGTAGTTCCGTATCTCATTGCCGCTTCGTTTCTTTTCTTCCAAATTCACACTGCTTGTTTCTTCAGTCTATCTTGGTAACAACTGAGCCTTCATTATTAGAGTTTAGCCTTTTGTGTGTTATGATCACAGAACCATTGAAGTATCTTGTACAACGAGAACGACCTCGGAAACAGTCCACTGCGGATCGTGTTCTTCCTATTCGAGATGACGTATCCAATCCGGCCTTCCCATCAGGTGATAGTGCCCAAGTGGGTAGTACTATTTCCATTTAATGATAGGCTGCAATTGCTGCTGGAGTTCTTTACAAATTATATAGGTGGAAAGGAGTGTTTCTGCTACCAATTCCAACAATGTTTGGACGAGTTTATTATGGAGCCCACTGGATTGGAGACACATTTGGAGGTGTGTTGATAGGTTTTGCTGTAAGTTTGCTGCTCACCCAACATGTTTTTGATATTGTTGAGCATATTCTCGGTCCATATCTTCCTACTGCTTTGTTTCATTCTTCTTCTGTTTGTTCATCGATACACAATCATTCTTAATTGATTACTGAGTATTCTCAGTTATTATTTCTTGTTGAAGTTTAAGACAGAAACTGTCAGACTAGGAATGCGAATTGTGAGAATTCAAAGTGATAAGAAGTATGCAAAACTCGATGACGACATCACCTTCACGATTGAATATGAAAGTCCATTAACAGATGAAGAAATGAATACTGATTGGGATATTTATGTAGCTGTGTGTTATAGTGTCATTATGATTAGTACACACCAGACATTATCTTTCGGGAAAAGAGACGACAGTGTACAGTTTGCTTTTACTGTATATGTAATTTATAGGTATCTCGACAGAATGAATCCCAATCTGTCATTCTTCATGTACGAATGGGTGAATGGATAAATGCAAGGTTCAAGATTTCAAAAATACTCTTATCGGTCTGACAACAATCGAGTTGCGCAATGTGGGTTGTTTTACCCTTTCTCACACATTCAATGGGAAAACAGAAGATATCATTTTAGTTGTACAGACATATACAGAAGATGAGGTGAATGTCGTTTTGGAACGTGCTGTTGAACAAGTACTATAACTTCGGTTTGTTTGTTTCAACTTAAAGAGTCACCAATTTTCTTACAAGAAAGTGGATGGAGGAACTCAACCTGATAAAAAAGGACTATGAGAAGGCCTTAGAAGAGGGAGTAATGACTGAAGGAAAAGACAGTCATTGATAGAGCATCCAGCGTTTGAATGAAATTCTGGACCAGTTGTATTCCTTTCCCGTGACCTTACCTATTCTTAAAGTATTTTCATGTGAAAGTACTGAGTTGTAGAGTACAGGAATGGTGGCAGTACTCAAGAAAACAAAGCACTCTAAGAGTGAAACTGTAAAGGGTGATGCATCCCTTCAGAAGAAATGCGCGTTTGAGTTGTTTGTGTTCTTTAGTCTAGGGATCTCCTTGCCAAGTGGAAAGATGATGTAACTAAACTGCTTAGGAAGGAGAGTTCTGAAGCGTATTGCTCATGAGATATCTGAAACATAGTTCCACACCGACAACTCCTGTAGAAACAGAAACCAAGAGCCCTAAGTCAGAAGTCATTCAGTTGCCTTCTCCCAGAGAGGTGAAACCGCCTGTAGAAGAGTTAACCCCCTCACAGATTGACGCTATGTTACTGTTCATCTCTGCATTAACAATAGGCTAAACTCTAGTTCGTTACATCCAACACGGAAGAAGTTCCGTAACCTTTTATATAACGATTTTCAAGATAGCATTGCCGATCTGGGCTTTTCGGTTAGAATAGTGAATCGAAATTATCTGTAGAAGTCGTCCTTAGTTAAGATGATCGGTGAATTGGAAAATGCCCTGAATGATGCATACAATAAAGATGCAAACATCAGTGACGAATACAGAAAGAGATTTAGAGACATTCGGTTCAATCTTGGCAACAACAAGCATCTGCTAAGTCTTGTTATCTGCAGAGATGTATTACCTTCTCGTTTGGCTCATATGAGCACCGATGAGATGATGAGTGATGAAGTGAAGAAAGAAGTGAGAGAGAGAAGAGATTGTGATTTGTAGCGTGACATGATCAAAGAGGAGATGTTCGAGGCTTCCCAAACCAACTGGGTTAAAACACACATGATGGACCATTTCAGTGGCGGTTTCAGGTGTCGTCGTTGTGGTTCGGATAAAACACAATATCAACAAAAGCAAACACGAAGTGCTGATGAGCCTATGACAGTATTCATTGAATGTATGGCCTGTGGAAAGAGGTGGAGAGAATGAGTTGTGGTTTAACTGTTTGTAATAAAGACACGTTATTTTTTCCCTTTGTGTGTTCTTTTTCCTTTTGAAACAGGTTCTGTCTTCTTTTCTGCAGCACTGTTATCCGATTTCAATCCTTTGAAAGGAGGAAGATTCATAGATTTCCGTAATTCCTCCAAGTCCAGCTTAAGTAATAAACCATTTTCTCCGTCTGCATAGTACTTTACATCTACAAAAGCTAATCTACTCTGATTATCTCCAATTCACCATTACTTAAATCCTAGAACGTTTTCATACATATGGCGAGCTGCATAATTGCTCTCACGAACATGCAATGCACATGTTTTACAGTTGTACAGTTCGATCATTTTAACCTGGGACTGTCGCATCAACTTATGAGCAAGACCTAACCGACGGTACTCACGACAGACAGCCACAGAGGTAATCTGTCCCATTGTTTCGTCATCCTCGTTCCTTAGTGATCAATAAATAAACAGATCGGTACAGTTTTCCTAACACATAACCGACAATGTGTCCCCCTTCATCTTCAGCAACCCAAGAAAGATATGGCCAAGTTAGAAGATGATAATAGTAGAAGTTCATGTAGTAATTCTCAGGAAGAGACAACAGATTCTGTGTCTGAATCGAAATCACATCTTCGATCTAGTATATGAGCCAACATCAGACATAACGGTACTTGTGCTGGTCGAATAGACGTCATGACTAGGGAATGAGGAGAAGAGTAGTTTTTTGGGTTTGCCGAATTGTGGATTCAAAGACGCAATAAAATAGATGCTTAAACTCCATCTGCAAACGAAGAGTCAAACAAACAAGACAACAATAGAACAATAATTCACAAAGCAATCTAGCAAATCATATTCTAATCCCGTTAACAATCCTTCTCTACTAGTTCCTATCCGAAGAAGCACTACGTTCTCTATGAGATAGCTGCAACAGTTAGTATTAACCTTCGGGAGCGACGCGAAGAACGACTGCGATCACGACGAGAATCACGATGATAATCACGCGAGTCATGACGATACTCATGAGAGTGACGACGATGGCTGTGACGACTTCTGGAATGAGAACGTGAATCACGACGGGAGTGGCGATCCCGACCTCTGGAGTCACTTCTGTGTCCAGAATGTCGCGAATATGAACGCGAACGAGAATGTCTACGATCTGAACGAGTCTTCTTCAAATCAGAATCAAAATGCATTCCTACACGAGGTCGAGCAAGCTCTACACGAATCTTCTCATCACCGATCATTCCATCATTTCCCTCACGAATTGCATTTTCTGCATCTTCTGCTTTCTCAAATGTTACATAGGCAAAGCCTGGAGGACGACGGGCAACCCATACATCACGAATCGGACCAAACTTCATGAAGAAGTCTTCCACATCTTGTTTCTCTGCATGATACACGTTTCCAATGAAAACTCTACAAATCAATGTAGAAAAGAGTAAATTACTTTCTGTCGTCCATTTTTAATCAAAGAGAAGAGGAACCCAACAATGGGTTGGCGCAAGATGCGCCGATTTCTTCAAATACAATGCAGTTCACCTGTTTCTGCTCAAATCAGAATTCATCTTATTCTTTAGTTACCGTATTTGATAACAATTTGTTATGAGTAATACAGATCTGTATCGAGGACTTTCTTAAGAGTAATTTTCATTTGAATGAGCAGTATGTCCTTTGTCAATACTTCTTCTATCATTGATTCATAGTTGGCAAGAATGGGAAACAAGTTACCGTTTCTATTATACCATCCAAAGATATTAATCCTGGAGAAGTAGTTTTATTGAATATTATTCATTCATAGATGCTATTACCTTCTTCCTTGATGGAAGCCTTGGGAATGATGCATGGAGATGCTCTTGAGATCAATAATGTAATTCAAGAGAAGCCATATAAACCGATTGACTCGATGGAAGTGGTTTTGAGTCATTCTGGTCTGTCATCGTCTCAGCTCGAAAGTGCATATTCGATAGAACAATTAACACATCTCCATTACAATGACGTGTATTTATCTAAAGACTCTCGTCTCCTTCTTCCTCTTATTAGCATTTGTGTCTTTGGAGATGTAAAATCGATTGAACCTGTAGAGGGAGGAGTATTGACTCCATCTTCAACGATTCGTTTCACTATGAAGTCAGTAACTCCTTTACCAACAGTATTCCACCTTCCTTCATCTGCTTCACGTTATCTTCACGCTTTACAATACTCTACGAACCAGAGTGATATCGGCAATGAAGCTGTTCGTGTTCATGGTCTTATGGTATTCACTTTATTCATATCTTATATTCAGGTTATTGGAGGTCCTGGAAGTGGGAAATCCAGTTTACTGAAGTATTTCTGCAATCAACTTCATTCTTCTCTATATCTTTCCTCTGACAGTTTTCCGTACTCGGACCCATTCAGTGTAATTGAATGCTTATCTTCACTTCAATTGCTTTGCATTGATGACATTGATGAATTGAGTGAGGGGTTATGTTGAGTGGAAAAAATGATGAATAGCCTTGTGCAACTGCTGATACGGTGTTTTGAAAGAGGAATTCTCGTTGTGATCGCTATTCAGTCGAATGAAGTTATTCCTTCCTTTCTACAGAAAGAAGGTGTGTTTATTGGAATGGCATAATACTAGAGTATTTCAATATGACACTAACACTTCACTCTCCGACATATGAAGAACGATTCACAATTCTTGTTGTTGTGTCCGATTACATTCATGAATAGACAGATTTGATTGGCTCCTACATGAATGCGTCATCCATTCAGCATGTGACCCAGCATACCTCAGGTTTCTCCTATCGTGATCTCACTAATGTGTCGCGTCTACTCACAATGAAAGCTTTGTCACTCACAGTAACGCGAGAAGGAAGTGTTTGTAGTCACCAACAGACACTTCATAAGGAAGATATTCAGCCAATTCTGAATTCTTTTACTCCTTCTGTTTTAATTGGATTTGATGTCCGAAGTAGGATATTGATAGGATCATAAACTAGAATCATCTTCAAAATTGACCGATTTCGGGGGTTATTCGGAAGCCAAAAAACAGCTTCTTTCTGTCTTATCACTTTCTCACAAACAGTCTCAGCAGCTTCAGCGTTTCAATCTGACTCCAACAGCTGGTATTCTTGTGTATGGACCTACTGGATGTGGCAAGAGTACCTTAGTCCCAGCAGTGATTGGTGAGCTGGGAGGCTATTATATCTATGTGGAGAGTCCTTCTCTCTTCTCCAAATACTTCTCAGAGACTGAAGCTAATATTCGTCATGTATTTGCACTGGCTCGTTCAGTTGCACCGTGTGTCATCGTATTCGATCAGTTGGAGATATTGGCAGGTAAGAGAACTCTAAGTAATGCAGCGAGTGATGGAGGCTTCAATGAACGAATTGTGACGACGTTACTGACAGAGATGGATGGAGTCGATGCTGTAAGTGAGAGGAAATGGATTCACATTAAGGCGAATGGAGGAGTGACGGTGATGGGACTTGTGAATGAACTGGAGGAATTGGATGATGCTATTGTAAGACCAGGCAGATTAGGAACTCATATTTACGTTGGCTTGGAGGTAGACTCTAATTGTAGTTGGGGAAACCTGATGAAAAAGATCGGGAGGAGATTCTACAAGTGATCACTCGACAAATGCCTATTGAAGATATAGAGTTTTCTGTTCTGGCAAAGAAGACGGAGGGAATGAGTGGTGAGATGTAGTTTGTATTACTGATTTGAAGGGGCAGAACTCCGGATTGGATACGTCATCTCGAATAGGAAGAACACGATCCGCAGT
>JABLTK010100704.1_pt1 | contig 14384 bp, 10 predicted proteins | sample 7160131 | NCBI WGS metagenome assembly JABLTK01 (sample SAMN14651221, study PRJNA627086) | human gut metagenome | isolation source: feces | host: Homo sapiens
GGGATGTAGAGCTTGTAAATCACAGAAGGTATTTATAGAGCAGTAATTTGTAGTGAAGTGTGACATATGTTTGACAAACCTACAATTTCACAAGAGGAATTTAAAAGAATTCCTTGACAAAACTTTAAATTTGGATTAGTATATATCATACTGTGAAAACAGTATAGACTTCATGTAGAAAAGGAGGTTGACAAAAATGGAAGAAAAAGAAGTTTTATTAACTCAAGAAGGATATGAAAAGCTAGAAAAAGAATTAGAATATTTAGTTACAGAAAAAAGAGGCGAAATAGCAGATAGAATAAAGGTAGCTTTAGGATTTGGAGATTTGTCTGAGAATTCTGAATATGATGAGGCAAAAGGTGCACAAGCAGCAAATGAAGCTAAAATAGCAGAATTAGAAAATAAAATTAGATATGCAAAAATTATAGATGAATCAGAAATAGATACTAAAACCGTACAAGTTGGAAATACTGTAAAAATATTAGATATGGAATTTGATGAAGAACTTACTTATACAATAGTAGGATCTACGGAAGTTGACCTATCACAAAATAAAATTTCAAACGAATCACCAATTGGAAAAGCTTTAATAGGAGCTAAAAAGAACCAAATAGTAGAAGCACAAGCACCAGCTGGAGTAATAAAATATAAAATTTTATCAATAACAAAATAAAATTTTTAAAATTATTTTAAATTATATATGTCAATGGAAAATTGCAATGCCATTGACATTTTTTTATACTTTGTTATATAATACAATTGAATTACAGTATTCCAATATATTACAAAACTATTAAATGTATATTACAATTATATTATTATTATTGACATATTGTATATAAAAGATAAAATATATACGTAAAATCGTAGAGGTGCTATGAGAGTAATAAGTGGAACAGCAAGAGGAACAAAAATAAATTCAATAGATAGTATAGAAACAAGACCAACTTTAGATAGAGTGAAAGAATCATTGTTTAATATAATTCAAAACAAACTGGAAGATGCTATTGTTTTAGACTTGTTTGCTGGCAGTGGTGCAATAGGCATAGAGTGTATAAGCAGAGGAGCAGAAAAAGCCTACTTTTGTGAGAAATCGCATCAAGCAACAAAAATGGTATACGAAAATTTAATTAAAACAAGATTAAAAGATAAAGCAATTGTATTAAATAAGGATTATGAAAAATGTCTGAAACAATTATATGATGATAAGATTAGATTTGATTTAATATATATTGATCCACCATATAAGGCAGATATTGCAGTAAAAGCAACAGAAAAAATATTATTTTTAAATTTATTAAAAAAAGATGGAGTAATAATCATAGAAACCGATGAAAAAGAAAGAGAGTTAAAAAACTTAACTCAAATAGAAGCAGAAATATTTGATATAAGAAAATATGGGAGAGCAAATCTTATATTTTTAAAGCGAAAGGAGTAGAGAAATGGAGATATTTACTTTATTAGAAACATTGGAAGATATATTGGAAAAAAGTAGAAATATGCCCTTTTCTAGCAAATGTATAGTAGATAAAGAAGAAGTCTTGGATATTATTAAGGAAATAAGATTAAAATTGCCAGATGAATTAAAACAGGCAAAATGGGTAAAAGAAGAGAGACAAAAAATATTGGTACAAGCTCAAAATGAAGCAGATGATATAATAAAAGAAGCAGAAAATAGAATTATTTCGATGATAGATGAACACGAAATAACAAGGAAGGCATATGAGAAAAAAGTTGAAATTATAGAAACTGCAAATGAGATGTCTAGAGAAATTTCAAAAGGAACTAAAGAATATGCTGACAATGTACTATCAGGTATAGAAGTTGCTTTGGAAGATGCTTTAAAAGTAATAAGAAACAATAGGAAAGAACTTAAATAAGAAAATTCGGAAATCAGAAGTCGGGGGTTTAAGATTAAAATCAATGTAAATTGATTTCCGGCTTCTGATTTTTTAGTTCATATAAAATGAAAAAATAGGAGTGAGATAGATTTGGCAAAAAGAGGAAGGAAAAAGAAAAGGGATAATGCAAACATATCAATAATAACAATGGTGATATTTAGTGTACTTTTAGGTGTGCTTATATATAATCAATCTGGAATAATGGGACAGCAAATAAGTTCAATATTGAGTGGAGTTATGGGATTTATAAAATATATTGTCCCAATAGGAACATTCTTGATAGCAATATATAAATTATGTAATAAAAAAGAAGATGCATATATTAAATTATTTCAATATGCATTGCTATTAGTATGTGTTGCAATTTTTATGCACATAGTATATTTACCTAAAGATGTAGAACAGTTCTCTAATGGATTTTTAGACACAGTAACTCGCGCATATGAACAAGGAAAAACGGATGATAAAGTAGGGGGAGTAATAGGCGCAATAGGTGCAATACCATTAACAAAATTATTGGGAAAAGTAGGTGCATCAATACTAGTTTTAGGTGTGGAATTAATATTGATAATTTTAATATTTAATATTAATCCAATAGAAGAAATAAGAGTGAGATTAGCTGAAAGAGAAGAAAGAAAACTGGCAGAAGAAAAAGAGAGAATTAAGGAAGAAAGAAAAAAACCAACAGTAATGAAAGTAGAAGAAAATGAAGATAAAAAAGAAACAAGAAGAGAAAAAAGATTAAGAGAAAAAGAAGAACAAAGAAGAGCTGCTCTTGAATTAGATGACCAAATAACAATAAACTTAAATGATGATGGTAAAAGCAGTAAAAAGAAAGCATCAGAAGGATATATAGAAGAAAACTTATTTAAGAAAGAACAAGAACAAAAACAAGAGAAGGTAAAGGAAGTTTTACAATTAGAACATGCACTAACAGTAGAGGATGAGCATTATGAATTTCCACCAGTACAGCTATTAAGCGAGGGAGAAAAAAAATCTGTAAAAGGTGGAAAAAAGGCAGTAACAGATACAGCAGCAAAATTGCAAAAAACATTATATAGTTTTGGCGTTTCAGCGAAGGTAGAAAATGTTTCAGTTGGACCTGCAATAACAAGATATGAGCTAAAACCAGCCGAAGGTGTAAGAGTAAGCAAAATAGCTAATTTGGCAGATGATATAGCATTAAATCTAGCAGCAGAAACAATAAGGATAGAAGCACCAATACCAGGAAAGCAAGCTGTTGGAATAGAAATTCCTAATAAGGAAAACGAAATAGTACATTTAAGAGATATAATTGATTGTCCTAAATTTATAGAACATAAGTCAAAGCTTGCGTTTGCATTAGGAAAAGACGTGGCAGGAGAAGAAGTTGTAACAGATATAGCAAAAATGCCACATGTATTAATAGCGGGAGCTACAGGTTCAGGTAAAAGTGTATGTATAAATACATTAATAGCAAGTATAATATATAAAGCAAAACCTAGTGAAGTAAAATTAGTAATGGTAGACCCAAAAGTGGTAGAATTATCTGTTTATAATGGAATACCACATTTACTAATTCCTGTTGTTACAGATCCTAAAAAAGCAGCAGGAGCATTGGCATGGGCAGTACAAGAAATGGAAAACAGATATAGCTTGTTTGCTAGTAAAAATGTTAGAGATATAAAAGGGTATAATGAAGAACTAGACAAAGAAGGCTCAACAGAAAAATTACCACAAATAGTAATAATAATTGACGAGTTAGCAGATTTAATGATGGTTTCTTCTAAAGAAGTAGAAGACTCTATATGCAGATTGGCACAAAAAGCAAGAGCTGCGGGAATGCATCTAGTTATAGCTACACAAAGGCCATCAGTAGATGTTATTACAGGAATAATTAAAGCAAATATACCTTCAAGAATTTCATTTGCCGTTTCTTCACAAGTGGATTCTAGAACGATTTTAGACATGGCGGGTGCAGAAAAGTTACTAGGAAAGGGCGATATGTTATTTTATCCAGCAGGAGCAGCTAAACCAACCAGAGTACAAGGAGCATTTATATCAGACAAAGAGGTAGAAAAGGTAGTTGACTTTGTAAAAGCAAATGGAGAAGCTACATATAATGATGATATATTAGAACAAATAGAAAAAGCTAATAGTACAGATAAAGAAATAGAGGAACAAGAGAATGATGATGATACAGACCCACTTTTAATGGAAGCAATAGAGGTTGTTGTTGAAACAGGACAAGCCTCAACATCGTTTATACAAAGAAGATTTAAAGTAGGATATGCAAGAGCAGGTAGAATAATAGACCAAATGGAAGAAAGAGGTATTATATCTGGATTTCAAGGAAGTAAGCCAAGAGAGGTTTTGATGTCTAAAGAAAGATGGCAAGAATTAAAAACTACATCATATACACAAACAGAAAACGTATAAAGGATTAAGAAATGATTAAAAATAAATTGTTTTCTAAATTTAATATAAAAGATTATAATAATAAACTCGAGAAGGTTTTAGAAAATAAGGTGTATTCCTTAGGTGCAAAAAATCTTCTGTTAAATATGTTTTATAAAATTGAAAACTCATATTCTGATTATGAAAAAACCAAAAGGCAAGTTCCTTTAAAAAATGATTTTATACAATATTTGATAAACACTATTCAAAATAAATGTGCAGAAATAGAAATAATAAAAAATAATTCAGAAATAGGACAAAAATTTAGAGAAGCCTCAAAAAGTTATGAGATAGAAAACGATAAAATAACGGTATTAGAAAATGAAAATTTTCTGTTAGAAGCAATATTAGAAATTTCTAGGACTCCAATTAAAATACCAAAACAATATGAATATATAGACAATGCTTATAGAGATGTGCTAAAAATGGGAGCAACAGTAAATCAACTAGAAGTGATAAAAAATTTTAATGGATGGTCATGGAGCATTACCAATGAAAAAACTGAAAAATATAAATATAATATAGTATACCAAACATTGAATTACACAGTAGGCTATAAATTGATGTATGAATTTATAAACAACAATAATATAACATTAGATTATATAGATATGTTAAAACAACAAGTGATAGTTGAGTATGGAGTAAAAATAGGCAACAAATTTAATGATATATTATATAAAAACTTAATGTACTTATATGCAAATAGCAATCAAAAGGCGAAAGAAGAACTAATAAAGATAAAAAGTAAATACAAAAAACAATTAGAAATAATGCAAAATAAAGAGAGGTTTTTAGAAGAATTAACAAATGAAAAAAAGAGATTTAATAGAAAAATAAATGCAATAGATAAGATACAAAATGATAAAAACTTGTTAGAAAAACAATATGAAAAAAGAAGCAAAAAATATGAAAATTTAACTATAAAAGAGTGGAATGACGAATTAAAAAAAGAAAGAACAGCTTTATTAAAGAGAATAACGGAGTGCAATGAATTGATACAGCCAAAAGAATATATTAAAAGAATGGAAAATACAAAGAATAAGTATGACTTTTTAGAAAGTATACAAGGGGATCAGACTTTGGAATTGTGCAGGATGTTTTTGCTTGGCTTAAGGGAAAAAATAAAAAATATAGAAAATAAAAAAGAAATAATTGAATTAATATATGAATTAAGATATTATAGATTTATAATGTATGGAAATGAGTTCTTGAAAGATATAAAAGAACTAAAAATAAGTTTTGCAAAAACTATAAAGTCTTTAATAGATAAGGCAACAAAGTTAAAAGTAATTGAAAATGTGTCAGAAGATTCTAAGGAAAATTTTGTAATATTAAAAATGATATTTGATACCCAAACAATAGATTTGCAAAGTATAAGCATAGAACCAAAAGAAGAAAATAATATTATATATTTACAGTATTATGATGGAAAGGTTTTAGAAAGCAAAAAAATAACACAAGCCAAAAAAATAAAAATTAAAAAGAAAACAAAAATATTTATTTAATGGAGGGAATTTATGAATATAACTTTTTTAGGTGCAACAAAAACTGTAACAGGCTCTAACTTTTTAGTTGAAGGAGCAGGAAAAAAATTTTTAGTTGATTGTGGAATGTTTCAAGGAAGTACAAAAGATGAATTAAAAAATGCAGAGCCATTTTTGTTTGATGTTAATGAAATAGACTTTATGCTTTTAACACATGCTCATATAGACCACTCTGGAAGAATTCCTAAATTATATAATGAAGGATATAGAAAGCCCATATATGCAACAAAGGCTACATGCGACTTGTGTACTATAATGTTGCCAGATAGTGGACATATACAAGAAATGGAAATAGAATGGAAAAATAGAAAAAGAAAAAGAGAAGGAAAAGAGGCTTTGCCACCACTATACACAGCAGAAGAAGCTTTGAAAGCAATGGAAGTTTTTAAACCTGTAAAATATGATGAGATAATAGAAATAGACCCTAATATACATGTTAGATTTAATGATGCAGGTCATATGTTAGGTTCAAGTATTATAGAAGTATGGATAAACGAAAATGGAGAAGAGATAAAAACTGTATTTACAGGAGATTTGGGCAACAATGATATTCCACTATTATCATCACCTACAATGATAGAAAGAACAGACTACTTGGTTATGGAGTCTACATATGGAGGAAGGTTACATAATAGAAATGAAGAAAAAGCTCAGATGTTTTTGAAAATAGTTTCAGAAACTTTGGAAAATGGTGGAACAGTGGTAATTCCTTCATTTGCGGTAGGTAGAACACAGGAAATACTATATGAATTAAACAATTTGAAAGAAAATCAAGATGATGAAAAATTTAAAAAAGAATATGAAAAATTGATGAGTGCACCAGTATATGTAGATAGTCCACTTGCAATATCTGCTACAGAAGTCTTTAAAGAGAATATGGATTTATTCGACGAAGAAACTCAAGAATTAATTAAGAGAGGAGACAATCCATTAGAATTTCCAGGGTTAAAGTTTACTAGAACTGCAGATGAGTCAAAAGAATTAAATGAAAAAAATGAACCTTCTATAATTATTTCAGCAAGTGGAATGTGTGAAGTTGGAAGAATAAAACATCATTTAAAACATAATTTATGGAATCCAAACAGTACAATATTATTTGTTGGATATCAAGCACCAGGAACATTAGGGAGAAAAATAGTAGATGGTGCTAAAACAGTAAAAATATTTGGAGAAGAAATTGCAGTAAATGCAAGAATAGAATATATAGAAGGATATTCTGGACATGCGGATCAAGAATGGTTAATGAATTTTATTTATTCATATGCAATAAAACCAAAACATATTTTCTTAGTGCATGGAGAAGCAGAAGGACAGATTATATTAAAAAATAAAATATTAGAAGATTTAAATATACCGGTAACAATTCCAGAATATGGAGAAACATATGAATTAAAAGAAAAAGTAAGTATGACAAATAGAGTAGAAGGACCAAATGAGAAGAAATTTGTAAGATTAGAAATATTAGAAAGAATGAGAACATTAAAAGAAGAAATAGAAGACATGGAAGAAATTGTAAAAGATGGGTATTTGTCAGAAGATAAAAAAGAAGAAGATATAACAGAATTGGCAGAAAGATTAAAAGAATTAGAAAATCAAATAGTGAAAATAGTTGAAAAAAGTTAAAGGGGAAAACAAATGAAGAATAAATATTATAATGATGCTATAATAGGTGGAAAAAACATAACAGCCAGCTATTCCAGGAATGGTGAATTACTAAGACTAATTTATCCTTCACCTGATTATATGCAATTTATAGATTACTTTGAAACAGGAGTAAAAATAAACGATTCTGGGATTATATATTTACATCAAGACATTAACAATATGTATCAACAGTATTATACAGAAGATACTAATATTTTAAATACCGAAATTAAAAACACATATTTTAATTTAAAAATAACACAAACTGATTTTGTATTACTAAAAAATAGTGTATTAGTAAAAAAATATACATTTGAAAATAAGAATTCTATAGAATTAAATGTGAATTTTTTGATACACTCAAAATTGTTATCAGACTGTAATAATATGGTAGGAGCAGTTGTAAAAGATAATACATTAATACAATATACACACAATACAGCATTTTGCATAACGTCAAATAAAGAAATGTTAAGTTATCAATTAAATGATACTAAAAATAACATAAACAGTGGAGAAATAGCAGACAAAGATTATATAGGAATGTCGCCAGACTCTAGTATAAGCTATAATATTGGTTTATTAAAGCCAAATGAAATAAAAGAATTAGTTGTGTATATATCAATAATAGAAAATAAAAATGAAATAGATTTACAAGAACAGATAAAAGCAATAAAAAAAATAGATGCACAAAAAGAAGAAGTAACAGTAAAAAAATATTGGAGAAAATATGTTAAAGACCATGATACTTTACAGATGCCAGAAGAAGACACAGAATTTAACAGAAAATTAAATAAAGTATACAAAAGAACAATATTGTTATTTCCATTATTAACAAATCAAGAAGTTGGCGGAATATCTGCAGCAATAGAAGTGGACGAAAATATCACAAAGTGTGGAAAATATGCATATTGCTGGCCAAGAGATGCAGTGTTTGTAACAAGGGCATTAGACATATTAAATATGACAAAGGAAACCGAAAAGTTTTATAAAGTATTTTGCAAAAATACACAAAGTGAAAATGGAATGTGGGAGCAAAGATTTTATACAGATGGTAAGCTGGCTCCATGCTGGGGATATCAAATAGATGAAACAGCAAGTGTAATATATGGTGTAAATGAACACTACAAAAAGACAAAAGAAATAAAATTTTTAAAAGATACATTAAAGATGTGTGAAAAGGCAACGAGGTTTCTATTTATTTATATGGATAATATATTAGGCACAAGAGATGAAAGTGATGTTGTAAAAAATGAAATAGAAGAAACATATCATACAAAAGAAAGAGAAAAGCTACCAATTAGTTATGATATATGGGAAATGAACGAAGGAGTACATTTATATTCACTTGCCACAATATATGGGGCATTCAATAGTATGCTAGAAATATATGAAAATATAAAAGAAGAATATACAAATAATAGATTAAAACTTGAAAATATACATAAAAACGAAATAAATATAAGAAAATATATGGAAGAATTAAAAAAATATATATCAAAAAATTTGTATGATGAAAAAACAAAAACATTATTAAGAAATTTGAATGATCAAAAAACAGACATAAGTATACTTGGTGCGGTAGAACCATTTAAATTATTTTCAGCAGATGAAAAAAAGATTAATAATACAATAGAAAAAATAAATTTAACATTAAGAACATATACAGGAGGATATTTAAGATTTGAGCAAGACCATTATATGGAAGGGCAAAATCCATGGCCAATAGCTACATTATGGATGGCAATGTATTATAACCAAAAAGGAGAAAAAGAAAAAGCAGAAGAATGTATAAAATTTGTAGTGAACAGTTGCAATGAACATGGACTATTGGCAGAGCAAGTAGATAATAAAACAATGACATCCAATTGGGTAATTGGATTAGGATGGTCGCATGCAATGTTCGTCTTGTCACAAAAAGAAATATCTCAAAAGTGACAAAGGAGGGAAAAATGGGAAAGGACAAAACAATATTTGTATGTAGTAGTTGTGGATATGAATCAGCTAAATGGTTGGGAAAATGTCCTGCCTGCAATGAATGGAATAGTTTTTATGAAGAAAAGATAATAAAAGAAAATAAAAATAGTGCAGAAAAAGGTAAGAAAAATGCAACTCCAAAAATGCTAAAAGAAGTAGAAGGTAAAGAAAAAGTAAGGACAAGTACAGGAATAGTCGAACTGGATAGAGTATTAGGCGGAGGTCTAGTAAGGGGCTCATTAGTGCTACTTGGTGGTGAACCTGGTATTGGAAAATCAACATTAATTTTACAATTATGCAATAAAATGTCTGGAGAAGGAAAAGTTTTATATGTTTCAGGACAAGAATCAGCAGAGCAAATAAAAATAAGAGCAGATAGGTTAAATATTAATAATGAGGATATTATGTTCTTGGGAGAAACTGATATAGACCTAATACAGGAAAATATATTACAAATGTGCCCAAAACTTGTTATTATTGATTCAATACAAACAATGTATTCAGAAGATATATCATCAGCGGCTGGTACAGTAAGCCAAGTAAGGGAAATTACTTCAAGAATAATGAGAGTGTGTAAAAGCAACGATATTACTACAATAATTATTGGGCATGTTACTAAGGAAGGAAATATAGCAGGGCCAAGAGTGTTAGAGCATATGGTTGACACTGTACTTTATTTAGAGGGGGAAAGATACTTTTCATACAGAATTTTAAGAAGTGTAAAAAACAGATTTGGCTCAACAAATGAAGTAGGAATGTTTGAAATGCAAAATGAGGGAATGGTAGAAATAGCAAATCCATCTTCTATATTAATTTCAGAAAGAGAAGATAATCCTGCTGGTTCAATTGTTGTTGCAAGTATGGAAGGAACAAGACCACTTCTTATAGAATTGCAAGCATTAACAACTCCAACAGTTTTTGGTATGCCAAGAAGAACAGCAAACGGTATAGACTATAACAGATTAACCCTTTTAGTAGCAGTACTTGAAAAAAAAGCAGGGCTAAATTTAAGTTCACAAGATATATATTTAAATGTGGTAAGTGGAATAAGGCTGATAGAGCCTGCAGTTGATTTAGGTATTGTATTGGTTTGTGCATCAAGTTTCAAAAACTATAGTATTCCAAAAGATACTTTAGTAATAGGAGAGGTTGGATTAACAGGAGAGGTAAGGGCAGTAAATTTAATTGATAAAAGATTAAAAGAAGCAGAAAAACTAGGATTTAAAACGTGTATAATTCCAAAAAGTAACAAAAAACTATTGAAAGAAAAATACAAATTAGATATAATAGGTGTTAGCAACGTTATTGAAGCAATGAAAGCAGTTGGACTTAAATAAAAGTGTGTCCCAAAAGTGACAAGGAGGGTATGATGATTACAGAAATTCTAAAACTTATTGCACCAGGTACACCTATTAGGGATGGTTTGGAAAACATTTTAAAGGCAAAGACAGGTGCATTAATTGTTATAAGCGACACGAAAGAGGTTTTAGATTTAGTAGATGGTGGATTTAGATTAGACATAGATTATACATCATCAAGATTATATGAATTAGCGAAAATGGATGGTGCTATTGTTTTAAGTGCTGATTTAAAAAGGATTTTGTATGCTAATACACAACTTATTCCAGACTCTAGTATAATAACAACAGAAACTGGTACCAGACATAGAACAGCAGAGCGTACTGCAAAGCAAACAGGAGCCTTGGTAATAAGCATTTCACAAAGAAGAAGTATTATAACAATATTTAAAGGAAATGAAAGATATGTATTAGAAGATACATCAAAAGTTATTTCAAAGGCAAATCAAGCACTGCAAACAGTTGAAAAATACAAAAAAGTATTTGACAGCAAGTTGAGTCTATTAAATGAATACGAATTTAATGATATAGTTACATTAGAAAATGTGATAATATCAATACAAAGAGCTGAAATGGTAAGAAAAATGGTAGAAGAAGTTGAAAGAGCCATTTTTGAATTAGGTGATGAGGGACGATTATTAGAAATTCAATTAAAAGAATTAGTTGGCGACCTAGAAAATGAGGAATTGCTAATTGTAAAAGATTATATGTCTCCAAGTAAAAAGAAACTACCAGACAAAATATTAGAGGAAATAGAAAAATTAAATCATGAAGATTTAATGAAATCAGATAAAATAGCAAAAATGCTTGGGTATCAAGACTTTGAAAACTATGATGAAGTTGGTGTATACACAAGAGGGTATAGAGTACTTAATAAAATACCTAGAATGCCAAGCAATATAGTGGACAACTTAGTTAAATCATTTAAATCATTTCAACATATATTGGCAGCAGACATTCCACAACTAGATGAAGTTGAAGGCATAGGTGAAGTAAGAGCAAGAACCATTAAGCAATCATTAAAAAGAATGCAAGAACAATTTGTTTTTGACAATTTGATTTTATAGGGTACATTAATGCTAAATGCGCTATATTTAATAGAAAAATAAAAGGAGAGATTTTATATGGGAAAAGTAGGAGAACAGTTGTCTGATGTAGTTGAAAATATAGGAAGTTTTTTAAAAAAAATTGGTTTAGTAAGAGACATTTATGTTGCAAACGATGAAGGAGAATATTCGTTAGCTAAAAATGAAGATATGAGTAGGATAATAGATGAAATTTCTAGATTAAAAAGATCTTTAGAAAGGTTATCACGTAGTGTAGGAAGAACGGAAAGAGGTACTATAGATGAAATTAATACATATCTAGATGGGATGTTGAAAGAGACACAAGAAGGTAATATTGATATAACTAATATTACAACTATACTTAATGCTACAATGCAAGCCATTAAAAATAAAACCACGATTAATATTGAAACACCTAGTCCGAAAGGACGTGGTGGAGACATGGGCGTTGTTAGTGTTGAACAACAAGGTGAAAAAAGAAATATAGGTGGAGTGATTGTTTCAAGAAATGATAAATTAAAGGAAAACATTGGAGGAGATTATGCCAATGTAAAGCCTGTACTTGATATAGTAAAAAATGCTTTTCAACAAATTTTAAATTTATCTCATATAAATCAAAACTCTAAAGCTGAAATTACAGGAGAAATTAATAAAATTATAAGTAATAATATGGCTACATTAGTTGAAAATTGCCAAAGGTCGGCGGAAGATTTACCAAATCCAACAAAGATTACAAATGTTAGAAAAGCAAAATCTTTTGCAGGAATTTACAAAGTAGTTATAGCTGGACTTACAGCAGCTTTATTACTTTCTGGATTAGGGAAAAAAAATGATTTCCAAATAGCTATAAATGATGATGCTCACGCAAAAGTAGAAATTTTAGGAAATATAGATGGGGCTAAAGAAAGTATTTTAAATAGCATAGGAGAGGCATATGTTGCATTTGAGGGAGCAGGAGGAGAAGCACAGACAGTAGGAAACGAAGATGTCTTAAAAAAATATGGCATAGGCTCAGGCAATGATGATCCTGAATTGATTGCTAGAGAAGAAAAATTATATAATATACAGCAACTTGAAAATTATGAGAAAACCATAGAAAATATAAAAAGTCAATTTACAGCTATTAAAGATCCTACTAATAAAGACTGGCTAGAGTTTCAAATAAAACTTAATTCGATATATGAGCAAATGCAGGTGTTAAATGTACAAGTTGAAGATAAGGCTAACAAATATCTAGATCTATGGAACACATTAAATGAAGAACATATAGCTCTACAATCAATGCCACAGAGCTCTATAGATGCACATAATAAAGAAATAGAGCTTAATGAGGAATCTATCAAAAAAAATAACGAACAAATAAATGAAATTCAAGATGGAATAGATAAAACAAATGAAAGAATTATGTTCTATAATATGTTAAAACAGCTTCCTAATATAGAAGAAGTTAAAAATATAGAAGATGTTTCTGAAACATTAAATGATTTTTTAAATGGTGACATAGCAAAGAATGTTGGAGAAGACAATATTAAAGAATTCCTAAAAACTGCAAATTTAAACTTATTTAGTGCATATACAAAATATAACCATGATAATAATGATTTCCTTGAAGTTTATAGGTTAATGGATAATACATATAATGAATATGTTGAGGAATATTGTAATGGTGACAGTAACCAGGTTAACGAAAACCAGTACACACAGTATTTTACCAAATCACTAAAATATATGGATAAGTTAGGGGAACAAGGACCAGTTAATACATTAAAAGCAATGCTAGAGCAAAATAATATTAATGAAAATTTCTACAAAGAATATGGACATACAAGTACAACAGCAAAAAAAGATATTGGTGTATGGGATTCTATTGGTAGATTTATAAAAACATTATTTAATGGGCAACGTAGAGGAGATTATGAAAATCTTATTAAAAAATTAGAACTTGAAAGAGAATCTGTAAACATAGGTGGAAATGGAAATACTGCTAGATAATAAATTTTTTAAAAGTTAGAAAGGAACATATGATGAGTGATGATATAAAAAAAGCTTTGGTTGAGGTAGATTTGATAATTGAACAGGTAATACCGAAAGAACAAACCTTAAAAATTTCAAAAAAGTTTAAGGATTTTATTAAGAATAATAAAGATCCAAATTATTTATTCAAATATAATTTTGAAAAAGAGCTAGAAGAACAAGTTTTAATGAATGATACAAAAATTTTGCTTGGAATGCTTTATCTGAATTATTGGGCAACTGATGATGAAAAAAAGGAAATAAATCATATATTAGATGAGAACGAAAAAAAATATATTGAACAGATAAGTGAGAAATATTCTACGAACAACATATTTAAAAAGCAGGAAAAAAAATATGGTGAAGAGATGGCAGAAATCAATTTACCGGTTAAGCATAAAGAAGGAATGATTAAAAAAATTCGGAGCGGGTTTACGGTCA
>JABLTK010009755.1_pt1 | contig 14383 bp, 25 predicted proteins | sample 7160131 | NCBI WGS metagenome assembly JABLTK01 (sample SAMN14651221, study PRJNA627086) | human gut metagenome | isolation source: feces | host: Homo sapiens
ATTCGTGCTGATCCTTCTCCTGCCAAGAAGTCTGACGTCGATTATGCTACTCTCTTCAAGAAGTTCGCTCATCCCAAGAAGCTGACTCTCGAGCAACGCAAGGAGCGTATTGCTGCTAAGAAGGCTGCTATGGCTGAAGAGGAATAAGGAAGTTGTGAAGATTGTATTTGTTGGAAGGAATGGAACTATCTAGTCTGTGAGATACTGTACTGAATAGATTAGCAACTCTACACACAGAAATACCACATCTACTGTTTCTCCAAAGTCTAATTACGTGTAAATAATCAAAGATCTACAAACAAACATTCATACAATTCTTTCGCCTCGTCTGCTTGTCTCTGTAGCCACTCTAATACCTTTTCATCATGAATCAAAGGCTTCATTCTATCGACACATTCTTGATTATACTCTTGAAGCCATTTCTTCTCCCACTCTTCTAACATCTCTTTCACACACATACTGGCTTGAATAGGGACATATGATAATGGGACAAAATGAAGGAACCGACATCCGAAAGAAGCATTCACATAATCCGTCTTCTCAACCACTACTATTAAGGTACCAATCATCTGATTCTCGAAGGATATACAACGTATTCTCAATACGGATGCCGTATCCACCTTCTTCATCATAATATCCCGGCTCGTCTGTCATCGTCATTCCCTCCTTTAGTCCTCCCTGATACTGTGTCGGACGACAACTAATCGACTATCCATCATCCTCACTTCGCATTCTCACATCAGGACCTTCATGTACACCGCTGAAATAACCAACACCATGACCTGTACCGTGTCCATAATCAAGCCCCATCATCCACAGAGCCTTCCGAGCCAGAACATCCAACTGAATACCACGAGTTCCTTCGGGGAAACGAATACATTCCAGAGCAATATGACCCTTCAACACTGCCGTATATCGCCTCCGATAATCCATATTCACCTTTCTCAACGACGGATCTGATGGAATTACCACGGTTCGTGTAATATCTGTCGTGCCCCAATGGTACTGACCACCTGTGTCCAACAGGACACATGAATCACGACCTAGCGTAGCAGCTGTTTCTTTCTCTGGCTTGTAGTGAACAATGGCAGCATTACGACCATATCCTACAATTGGTTCAAAGGAGTCTCCGAATGATCCGGCTAGCTCACGACGAAGTTCTGTCGATTTTTCAGCCACTTCAACTTCTGTAAGACCTGTATCAATCTGATTTTCCAACCAATACAACAGATGAATCATTGCCACACTATCACGAAGGAAGGCCTCCTTGATGTGAGCTACTTCTAACGAGTTCTTCATTGCCTTCATTACACTCACAGGACTACAATCACATCTCCCACTTATGACTACTTCAGAACTGAAAGAGGCTTCAGATCTGACACAGCTTGGGACAACTGGAAACTCACATCCTTCTTGTCAAAACACAGCTTCACATCACTCCGTTCATGTAATTCATTGATAAAGGACGAAAAGGAGTCATAAGGATGGAGAATCACATTCACATCCCTGAAGTGACTATTGTCAATACGACCTTCATGAACAAAGAAATGCACCGCTTCAGGATCAATAACGACATATCCGTAGACATACGGATTGAAAGCAATATCATCTCCACGAATATTCAACAACCAACAGACATCGGCAAGTGTCGTCAGAATGAGGGTGTTAGCATTCAGTTCGTTAATGGCTTTACGAACCTATAATGAATCAATATCCTTTGGAGTACTCTTTTCACTTTGCTCTGAACACTTTCTCCTGCATCTTCCGTTGACAAATATACAACAGGTGTACAAGGAATTGCAGGACGATCCTTCCACACTAAATCAACGAGATTCTCCTTTTCACAGACAAATTCAATTGATTTCTTTTTCAGTCGTGTTGCTATCAATTCCCCACTTGTAGACGAGATTAGAGTTCCATCCACTCCAACACGACTCTTCTCTGGAAGATTGTTTTCTAACCATTCCTATAGTAAAAGACATTTCCATGCGTGTACACTCATTTTAGGACAATCTTCCGTTCCCATTTTCATCAACGTCCAAAACGAAGGTAACTGGTTGGATGCCTGCAGAAAATAGCGAGAATCTGTCCAAAGAAGGGCTTCACTCTTTGTTACTACTGCTACTTGTCAACGAAAGAGTCTACCCAAACCCGTTCCAGCAGATCCAGTGAATTCTGAGATCCAACGACGCCTTTGATAACAATCAGGAACATATTCGCTCATGTGTTGATCTTCGCTTGGAATTACATATGCATCCAATTTCTTTGCTTCCATAACGCTCCCTAGCCATTACAAATCACCACCTATCCTCTACGCAACTGGGCCAACTTATCAGCAGCATTCATAGCTATAGCGTCTAGAGCATTACTAATACATTCAATCAATGATACAATTCCGTATACAAACTGTTTCGAGAAAATGTAACTTTGGAACAACAAACATGAATGAAGTCAATGCTCACTTCTTGCTAAAGAAACTTGCAATTGAGGTTTGTTTCGCCTTTTTAACTGGAGATTTCGGCTTTACTACCGGAGTCTCCACTGGTATCTCTTCAGGAACATCTTCCTCTTCATAGTACTCTTCAAGGTCTAATCATCAATCCCTCGATAACAGATACAAGAGAAGCCATCCTCACCAGGTACCTCTCGCAACTTCTTCTTCAATCGTTTCCCAGGATGTTCAGGAGTTTCCTTTTGTACTTTCTTTGCAAAGAAATCCCTAAAAATCAGTCAGAATACATAATTCTACATGGCTCCATTGACAGGTTCACTTCGTTTCTTTGATTTCGTCCGTTCCTGCGATTCTTGTGAGTCTACCATCTCCCGAGAGTTTTCTATCTCCTCCTTGGGAGTCTCTTCTTCCTCACTATCAGCATACAACTGTAGCTGACGAATCCGATTGCGTTTCTATACATCGACTCCCCATATTACAACTACAGCAATTACATCATCGTCGCTCTCCTCTTCATCAAATAGATCTTCCTCAGCGGTTGTAGTTTCCTTTGCTACCGTACTCTTCTTAACTGATACACTCTCCTTTACCACTTCCTTCTCAACTACCAGACTTGATTCCTTCTTCTTTGAAGGCGCCTTTGCAAATAAACTCTTAACACTTGATTGCGAAGCACCCGATTTTAGAAGATTCTTTGATGGAGAAGAGTGAACTCTAGATTGAATGACAGGAACACATTTACTGCATATTTGGAGGAGAGAATGTTCGAGAAGCAGACTGATTCAATTTAATCGAACTATTGATAATGTGGGAATGGCTACACATCAACAGCCACCACCACTTCAACCTCGAGATATCCACTTCAGCTCCTCGATCTCGAATTGCTCCGTTTATCGAATTACAAATCTACACCTCACGATTCCTTCCAACACCAACACCATCTGAAATTGAAATATTGGATCTGGGGGATACACTATAGTAATGAACAGATGTGATTAACGAGAATCCACTCCGCATATCTCACAATGACAAGCCAAACATAAGAATACCTTGTAATGCATTTGAACTACACAAAAACATTGTGTACTTGCCATTCCTAATTCCTGTCACACATAGCACAGCAATCACAGCCTCTTTTCGCTTTTCAGCAATTTCTTTAAGAATCCTACAAAACTCGTTCCCGATATCGTGTACCTACAATTTGGCTGTATTTGGAGTTACTGTCATCGAGTTACATATATACGGAATCGTAAGAGCCTGCTGCTTCTGGTCCAAACAAACCTCAAGAGGCTCAATATATTGTGATAAGTCAATGCTCATAAACAAATAATGTGATAGTTAGTGTTCTTTGTCAGTAATGATTAAAGAGCAGGTAACAATAACAAACAAGATAGAAAGTAGCACGAACCAACTCATGAGAAAGAAACTCTTGAACTGCAACAGATAGTAATAAAATAAACAACTTTTTCTGGATCCTAGCTGTAAATTCGCATCTATTCAACTACAAGCTGGGAATCGACAGGCAAGCCTCGTCACTTGACAGCAAATTCTCCCAACTCTCAATATTCAATTTTGATTGGATACACTGATAAATCTCATCAATCGACTCATCTTTTCCCTACATACTAATACTTTACTTCTTCCTACCTTCAAATACCATTGCTTTGCCAACTGTTTGATACTCACCATAATCAACATCACATCACACTTCCTAAACCCATTGCATATTTCCAGCCAACACGCTCTTTCAATCTCTCCCTACGGTGAAGACCAAGACAAAGAACAACATCAAAACGGAGACTATTGATGAGGTTATTGAGGATGGCGTCTTCATTTCCCTGAATCACACGAATCAGATCCTGGAGTGCAGTGTAGTCACACAAAGCATCCAACCGTATCACTCCATTCAATTGATTGTTGTTTATCGACAAGTAGCCATAGACATGGGCAATATCATTGACAGGAGCCAGACCAAAGAGTGTCGACACATGGACACCCGAAAGGACAAACGAAATCGAATTCGATGGAGTGGGCAACACAGGTCGGGAGATGACGCTAACACATCGATTCCGTAGTGCCTCGTACAACGTCGGAACTACTTGTTGGAGTCCTATATATCACAGAGAACATCAACTCAGACGCATCACTGCAACAGTCTCAACTGATGTCTTCTGGATATGGATATCATACGATTGAAGAGTCTGCATAGCTGAACTCCGAAGAATCTCCTCGAAAGCTACTTGTCACAGCTCCATCCAGTCTTACCCTTTGTTGTCGGATGTTCCAGTGTCTGAACGATACAATGAAGAATATCAACCGGACTTTGGATTGCAAGAGCAGAAGGAGTGTCACTTAGCGATGAGAATAATAGCATAGGTGAAATCGAAGTGTTGATATCCAATTGATGGATCATATTCTACTTGGTATACACACACCAATCCTACATCTGCTGTGATACGAGCTGTCATCGAACCATGTAAGCAGACAAAGGCATCAGCTTCGTTTCGACTATAATTCAAATCACTTCATTACAGAAACCCCCAGATTCGCCACTGACACACACACCTGTCACCTTCAAAGAGGACCGTTTTTTCTTCAATTGTTGCTGACATCTGACTAAGACAGAGAACAAGATTGGGGAAAAGAGACCGTTCGTTCTGGAGATGTGCGATTAATTCATCCTTCGAGTTGTATGGAAAGTACCCATTCCCCGAAAGTGTGTGATCTCCTCGACGTTCTTGCGGCCAGATCCCTCTCGAGGGAACGATTCCAAACACTCGGGAGTCGAAGTGACAGAGCAAACGAGGATTAATCTCATATCGCATCCAGGATACTAGTGTCTGCTTTAGTAACTGCTTCTGGAGATAACGATTCGTCCCATCAACATAGGGGGAGAAGCGATCAAAAATGGATGGCTGATCATCATACAACTCAGATATACCAACTCCTTTCGGGGATATCTCACCACTGGCGATACTCGTCATCTGTGTATAGGCTGGCGTCAAAGGAAGAGGGGTTGAACGACACCGAACTGCATCCCAATCCACCCCTCGGAAGAATGGATGACTCATGATCTCTTCAATACCATGATGACCAAGACGATCTTCTGGATTCTACGAGTAACATTGAACCCAATGGAATACCTTCTCCAACAGTGCAGTAATGAGATTGCGAGCATTGAGTGATAACATAGGCGGTTGAATCACTGCTTGACGTGTGATTCGAGAAAAAATCGTCTGAATATCAGTCCTTCCTTACACCCACTTCAACGCTATTTCCATTAAACGGAACTACGCCAACCATCATCTGATAAGCCAGAACACCCAATGACCAATAGTCCGTATCCTTGTCATGGCCTCGACGATTGATAATCTCGGGAGACTACAATAAAGCAGAATCCAATTCACTACCATGTATTGAGGTGTTCCCACATAACTGATGGAACGTTGCCCTGGAGGAAGAAGACAACTCATTCCCAAGTCTGTGAGGATGATATGACCACTGTTTGTCATTAAGATATTCTCCATCTTCAAGTCACGATAAACGACATTTCGCTGATGCAGATCTGCCAACGCCATTATCACTTCTGCTAACTACATATGAACTCTACAACAGAACACTACATAAGGTCTAGCGGTAGCTTCCGGTAATCGGTTATATGGTTGTTGCTCCACTAAAGCAAAGAAATCTCCGCCAGAATAGTAGTCTGTGACAAAGTAGATGTTCAACTCATCCTGAAAACAGAAGCGTAACTTCACAACAAACGGACTATCAATGATCTACACATCATATCCTAATGTTATCCCCACTTCAAGCAACTCTCGTTCACGGATTGTTCGCTTTAGTGTAGATGGACGAGCCAACTGGGCCTTGTTTAGGATCTTAATGGCATACAGAACTTTCGAGTCCTTCTTTTCACACAGCCACACTTGCCCATAAGCTCCATATCCAATACATCGTATTAATTCGAAAGAATCCAAACCGATATCGGCAGATTCCGTGAATTCATAGGAAGGTAAAGCAATCGATGACGGAATATCAAAAGTTTGCATTTTCTTTGGTCTTACGAAAGGGTCTGAAGAAAGAGGATTCTCCCTGTCTTCGCGGGAATGGACAAATATCCCCTGAAGAACGTTCTAGCAATCACTTCACTATTGTCTAAAACAACCAATCCTAGGTAAATCAGGCCATTCGAATTGGGAATGCTAGTTCTTGTTGCACTTTGTATCCTTCACTAGCAGTAGATATATTCCTAGTATCCTGCAGAATCAATTTTCAAATCACTCTCTTTTGATTCCAATCATTTGTGATTCCAACAAACATTGTAACTACTGCTTAATCTTCATCATTCCCTCCTTGTACAACTGGTCAATCACTCCCTTGTAGTGATTCTTGCTGTAATCCCTCTTCAACTTCATGGTGGGAGTCAACATGCCATTCTCGACAGTCCATGGATCTGAATCACAGTACACATTTTTCACCTTCTCGAAACCCATAAGCTTACTGCTGTTAGCAACCTTACTCATCTCCTCAAACACTACTGCCCGCACAGCATCACTCTTGCACATATTACCAAAATCCGAGTCCGCCTCATCCATTCCTCGTTCTCGTAGTGCCTTTCGCAACTCACTCTCTTCAGGAACGACAATCGCCACCAGGAAGGACTGGTACGAATCACCATACACAAAGACTGAAGATACAACAGGACATTCTTGATATACAGCTGTCACCTTATCCGGAGAAATGTATTCTCCTTGTGCCAACTTAAAGATATCCTTCTTTCGATCAATAACTTGAATAGCGCCATTAGGTAGCCACATTGCAATATCGCCGGAATGGAACCAACCCTCCGAATCAAATACAACCTTATTGATCTCGGGACGCTTGTAGTAACCTTGAATGATGTTACAACCACGAAAGCATGCTTCTCCTCTTCCTCTGCATTCAATTCCAGGTTGAATCACTGTACCATCAGCAGCTACCTCTCTTCCATGATAGGTATCAGTAATTGAGTATCCCATTTCAGGAACAGATACCAACTACAGTTCATTCATCCTTATCATACATACTCGAGCCTCACCACAACAAATAATACCTCCACAATGACCCACAGTACAATTATCTTGGAAATAAGAGCAGCAAATACCTCCTCCAGTCTCTGTGAGTCCTAATCCCTGGATCACGGGACATCCCATAATCACACGCAAGGCAATTAAACAATCATCTGTGATTGGAGCCGACCCGGTGACAATAAACTTGAGTCGATCCAGTCCAATAACAGAACAAATCTTCTTGAAAACCAATTTGTCATAGACAGGATGATCCAAACGATTCTCGTGAAGAAGATTATACTTCTATCCTTCAAGCAGCTATCCATCCCCTACTTTCGTTTCAAATCCTTTGCTAAACAACATCTGAACTATACCACTCTGCTTCCGAACCTTAGCAAAGATACTGTCTGTAATTCGGTTCAATAGTCGAGGAACTGATGGGAAAATCGTAGGTCGCAGATGCAAAATGTCATCCACTAACTTTGTCGTGTCTCCTTGATAGAACCCAATTCGCGCTCCGTAGTAGACAATAGCAGACTGCACAAAGTGCTCAAAAACATGAGCCATTGGGAGATACGACATATGAATATCTTCATTCGTCAGACCTCCGATGGTATCAATGTACTGAACCACTGCTGTCGACACAGCAATCATATTTCCATGGGTTAGCAATGCCCCCTTCGGAACCCCTGTAGTACCCGATGTGTAACAAATCATACACATATCTTCTGGAGTCAAGAGAGATGTTTCAACCTCAGGCAACGAAGCACCTTCCTTCACCAACTCTTCAAAACAATACAGTCGAACCTGATAACGCTCTCCCATACTCATTAACTCCTCTGAAATTGTTCCATCCTATTCTCAACTCATTTCAGAATTCCTACAATAATCAAATTCTTGATAAAACTAAATCTCTCTGGGTCCGTATCCAAACAGCGCAATAACATCATACCGGAAGCGGGAGTACAGACAACAGTCTTCAACTCTGCCTCACTTACAATCGTCCTACCAATGAACCTCTTCCTCGATTCCTACGCAAGAGCTTCAGGACCCAGAGTGTCGTACAGAGTCACAACCGTACCATTTACCCTCCAAACACCATACTGGGAGATAACAGCAGTTGGACAATTCCTTAAGAAATGCCCAATTGTTCTCATCTATTGATGAAAATAGACATATATCTTAACTGGAGTTCCATCAGACCGTTTCTTTGTTCCATCTGTCACTGACAACAGATCATACTTCACCAAGGCACGCGAGTAGGCCTCGATAGCTTTCGTACATTCTTCATACCTAATACTTCATTATCCAACAATTGGCTACGTTATCCATTCATAGTCCCCTATAACACCCTGATTATTGGGACGATACCCTAGAAATGCTGCACCTGGATTTCTCTTGGATCCAAAACTAGAGTAAAAGGGTCGAAAAGTACAAACGCATAGAGATCAGGAAAGGTATGAATATCGTCATTGATTGTACACTTAAAGTGGTCTTCGTATCCTATAGCACGATAAATAGCTCCCTAGCAGTGAAGAACCGAATAGACTTCTACCAATCCATGTTCCACATCTTCTGTATTGGGGAGAGTGGATGCATATTGGAAGGTTGGAGTAATGCGACTACTAGAGCAACCCATAAAAGAGAGACAATAAATGACGTCATTAGTCATGCAATGACGTCTGTACCTCTCTCCACTGCAGAATTGGTGATAATTCACCAGTTTGACTGCAATCTATTTGGTTCATTGAATCGGTTTCCGATATTGCTTGATACTTCAATTCTTGCAGATAGCATGATTGTCCATAAGGAAGAGAAGAACCGTTCGGATCATTCTCTCTACACATTTTGAAACGGATTATTAGGAGAAGTCATCATAATTCGATATATTCATACGAATCAGCATTTATAAGGAATCTTTGCGTGCAATTGAGTGTATTGATTTAAATCACTTCTATTTGTCGAAATACAACTAATGAAAAGCCACTCATATTCATCCTAATTGGACATGAATGGATCTCGTCAACAATGGCAGCGATGGAATTTATATATTGTGAACTTTTCTCATATCACATCCTTCTATTCCATCTTACCTATGATTCCCTATTTGAATATGGAAATCGGGATTGATGGACTTCTCTATGCTATTAGTTTCAGTGGTTATTATTTTACTCAACTCCTTAGTCCATTTTTGTTACTCTTATGATTTTAGGTTTTCTCTACTTTGGAGCTATTAGCGACAAGATTGGTCGACGTAATACACTCATCATTTCTCTCGGTGGTCTCTCCATTTGTCGTTTTTAGTCTCTCGACTCACTTCTAGGTCACTTTTTCTGTTTTACGGCAAGTAATCACTACGTATATATTCTGTTACGTTGTCTTTCTGGATTGTTCGACTGTGTCATATCTATCACCCAAGCCTATGTTGCAGATATATCATCGTCAAAGGAAAGAGCAACATGTTTAGCTCGTTTGGAGGCAGTCATGAATGCTGGGCAGTGTATCGGGCCTCTCATTGCCGGTTTAATCTCAACAAAGAGTGTCCGTTATGCAATGTAAGCTTTAAAGAGTTGGTTTGATGCTTCGATTCTTCGGAGTGGCTTGTGATTGTTTCGGTTTCATCTATGCCCTATTCTTTCTTCCTGAGTCTGTTGAATCGGTTGTAGAGAAACGTCAGTTACTCCGTACCTTTACAATGGTGAAGCAGGCGAACAGACGTAGCTGTGAACCATTGACATGATTCATAGGAGGTTTGGATGAGTCCTTGTTAAGTGCTGCCGATAAGGGTTAGACTGGAGGAGTGGTCTGATTGATAGAAGTTGATGAGATTCAAACCAAATTCTTTGCATCGTTGCGAATGGAGCGTAAGAGATCTGAGACGAATGAATCCATAGAAAAAGAGAAAATAAAGAACGCTCATCTGACAATCAACTATCTCATTGTGATTGCTATCATCTGCGAGTTTTGTAACAAATTCATATTTTCCATCTTTGACACAATTGTCTGTCAGTTTGGAAGTGTCAAACATGAATTAACTTCTCTTCAGTTCAGGTCGTAATATAGAATGAATCTCACTACTAGTCTGCTTAGTGCAGTTGGAAGTGCTCTGAATATCTTTCAGACAGGCTTCTTATTCCGATGGCTCATTAATGACAGAGGGATCAGCATCCCTACAGTGGGTTCATTTGCTGGTATTGTTGGAGGTCCTATTGATAATCATTCTTAATCATAGCCATCGCTTGTATCATTTGTATCTACAGCAATCGTGTCTGGTACTTTGTGGGAGCTATTCTTATCATTGTGGGTTACGGATTTTATGCCCCAGTTGCTCCCTCCATTCTTTCTGTAGGGTTTCTCATGTATTTTCATTGCAGGCTGAAAGTACCGAGGAGACGCATGGGAAAGCTCTATCCTTGGCGAATGTTGGAGGTCAACTTGCTTACATCGTGTCACCTCTTCTTCTCGAAGAGCTATACAACCAGCAAGCAGATTTACCTTTCTTTATTACCCTGATACCAGCTATTATTCTGGTGGTTGTAATGTTGATGTGTAGTTATCTTCCCGGAGGAAAACTGGCGGGTCAAGTGAGTCTTGCAGATAGTCTGGAGCATAATGCAAAAGTTGGCATTATGACCGAGGATAATGAATATGAAACGGAGTTCCTGGGATCTACAACCGTCTCAGGAAATGGAAAGAATGATAAAAAGCGGAATCTTCGAGTGCAGCGACGTCAATCGATGCCAGAAGAACCTAGTAGTCTGCCGGAGGATGCAGAAGCCTTCAATCTCACAGCCTCAATACGTAAACAGTTTGGAGATGATACAATGGAGATTTAGTTCTTTGTAGAATGTTTGTAGTAGCAATGAGATGGTCATAGTCTTTTCATTACTCTGAAACAAATAATTCATTATTTTGCATATTTATTGGTATCATTAATTTGCATTGATATGTCTGTTGCTTTACAACCGCATTTCTTCAGCAGAGCAGCTAACTCTTCTTGCAAATGTGTTTTGAATTCTTCATTGCTCCAATCTCCAAACCACACCTCCACTCGATAGTTTATTTGATTGTGTCCCGGATTTGATTTATCAATGACACGAGCTCCCGTAATATTGTCTGCCGGGTCAAGTGCCTCTCCCAAAAGACTCATCACCAAAGCCTCCCAGAATACTGATAATGTGTCATGGTCCTCTTCTACGAAATGAAACCATCCAATCGCCACCACTAAGAAAAACACACATCCAGTGACCTCCATGTTCATTGTGGGGGTCTTCATATTTCGGCTCGATGCCCTCTTTAAAAATACACTGTCCAATAATCTATCCATCATATCTCCAGTTCGGATCTACTCTACACTTACGTGGTGCGCCATCTGGAACTCGGGAATCCGTGCGTTCAACAACTTTTTCACATCCATCATAAAAGACATCTCTATTCCTAAATCCCATATTTCAACCTCAACGTTATTGCTGGAAGTCCTCTCCAGAATTTCCAAAATGATTCAACTGTGTCGATAATGCAAAGTTTATCGAACGAATTGTCATACCCTTTGGACCGATCAGCTCGGTTGTCAATATAGCACTGTTCAAGGAGAACCCAACGGTTCTCAAATGCGTGTAGTTGTCCCTTCGACATAATAAACATGAGTAGTTCCTAGTCAACAAACACTTCATACTAAAATTGCATTGAATCGAACTAGATATACTGATATCAAAGACTTAGCAGTGATACTTAAACCAACGTCTCTTCTCCAATCTCTCTCGCGCAGAAGTGATAGCAACACAGTGACCACAATAGGCTCCTAGACAAGCACAAGCCAGCATTGCAAAACAGCGAGTTCGTTTGTCTTTACCATTTGCTACCCATCAATCAAAATAATCTCACTCATACCGATGAACCATCCAAACGGAGCAAACACCGTGGCATACCCTGCAATGTGCAAGTAACCATTTCGATCAATCTCCTTGTGGAAAGACTCGTAATGGTCCAGAGTTTGGGGGTCATAGGGCTCCGTAGGCTTTGACATGGGAAAAAGATGGAGAAATTGAGCAACAACGAGCTTGGTACAGAAATATGAATAAATAGCCAAATCTATTCTATTTTGGGCCATATCCTTCATTTATCTTCTCTATTCTTACTGCTTGTTTACAGTAGAGATGGTTGGAGTCCATAGATCATTATGCATAACCCATAACGATGATCTTCGTCGGTTCGGTTTTAACTACATTCTTACATCAATATCACTGGTACCGAACCCCAAATAGGAAGAAATAAGCGAAATTAAACGACATTACTAGTAACCGTCCAGTGACTTATAATAATCAATTCCATTTCCTCGAATGATCCATTTTTTCGATGATTCGCTATCTATTGCTTCAGAACAAACAGGGCAAGACAAGACTGTCAAAATGGTACATGCCAGTCGAGTTCGAGGAGCAGAGTCGTTTGGAGAATGAGATTCATAAGCTTGTTTCGACCCGTGAGAGCAAGGTGACAAACTTCATTGAATTTAGTACGTACAAGTTGATCACCCGACGTTATGCGGGTTTATACTTTACAGTGGCTGTGGATATCGAGGATAATGAGTTACTTACATTGGAAACGATTCATTTCTTCGTTGAGACTCTGGATATGTATTTCAAGAACGTGAACGAGATGGACATCATCTTCAGTTTCTACAAGGTTTACGAGATTTTGGACAACTATATTGTTGCTGGAGAGGTCCTGGATGTGAATAAGCTTGATATTATCAATCGTCTCAAAGAACTTGAGAAGCTTAATTAAACTCGCCGCTCGCTCTATCTTTGTTTCAAACAAACAAGTCTGACTCAGAAAGGGACTTTAAAGAATTCTGCTCTACAAAATCAACTCTATGTGGCAGTTTGAACAATTCATTATATCGTAGTTGATATTCTCTCGCTCTTGTGCTTAGAAGGACTCCATCATATGCAGAGATTAGTAACGAATACTATGTCTAAAAGAACACCACGATAGATACAAAGGCCATTAATTCCAGACTCTTTCCAAATACATCTACTGCTAGCGGGAGAAGGAATTCTCCAAGTTCAACTGCTGCCTGATAATTCTTCCATTTCACCATACAGACAATTCATACCTCCGAATTTGCATAATACCGAAGTAACAGTATTCGAGCAATCAACAATTCTGGATTCCTAGAAGGATACAATTTGTCTAATTGTGTGATATATCTTTTTAGTTGATTGATGTTAATTTCATTCGGATCCTGGTCTCGATGGCTCTGCAATCCTTCAAAACCATGAAAGAACGAGTATTCCTCCATCGATTCAAGACTGTTGAACGATTTATGGCAAATGGAACAAGAATATTCAACTATAATCGAAGACACTTCAATTCCATACAAGGATATGTACCTGGGAACGACACAATAGGAAAGCACAATCCTGAACAAGAAATTCCATTAAAAACTTCAGGACATTTTATTGCAAACGCTTCCTTTTCTTTCTTTTTCCATTCCTCCGATTTCCACTACATATGATTTTGAAAACGGATCCAGACTGTACACCGTGGACAGTCGCAGACGTAACATCCATAGAGAGCGAGAAAGCTAGAATGGATCACAACCACAATACATACTCATCACGAACCGGATAGGCATGTCGTGTAGAAATAAATGAAACCTACATTTGAACATTACTGCAATTAGGACAGTCAGGAGATCATTCGGACAAATCGGACGAATAGCTATCAACTTAGCACATAGCTCATCAAAGACAACAACACAATTGGGATCACAACTGTGCTGAATGGGAGAAAGAGTGGGATAAATGCCATAACCGATAATTTCCAGTATATGATTTCGAATTTACAAATCCATATCCCTTACTAGCTCCAGTGGTTC
>JABLTK010047568.1_pt1 | contig 14373 bp, 19 predicted proteins | sample 7160131 | NCBI WGS metagenome assembly JABLTK01 (sample SAMN14651221, study PRJNA627086) | human gut metagenome | isolation source: feces | host: Homo sapiens
TACATTCCTTGATCTATAATGGATTAAATATCAATCAAGTCAGATCTCACCTTGTCTGAGGATTTGTTTCCCACAGTCACCAAATAGCCCTTTGAAGCAAAATTCAGGGCAAGCTGGATACCTTGACTAGTCAGACCATAAATACCAATATCTGAAGACATTTCAGAGAGTTTTTGGAAAGAATTGTCCTTCATTAATGAAACTCCTATGAATGAGGATTGCAGAACTGAAGTGAATCTTTTTGATTTCAAGAATCTATGGAATACAATGGGTCAACAAATGGATAGATGGCAGTTCATAGCAACTAGAGATGAGTAGATGGAGAGACCCATACTGCTGCTATTATAATTGTATCAACACAAACTTTTCATTTTCATAGAAGAATCGAATAATTAAACACTTGCAACAAAGGCGGGGTATACTTTGGCGGGAACTCCTCAAGTTTATAAGAGTCTTCAGAAAGAGTGAGATGGCTAATTTTCTTGCTAAAATACCTAAGACAATGACAACCGCTCCTATGGGTGATGGAACTCGAGTATGGGAACAATGATCAGAGGTGAAGAATAGGACCATTACACTCGACTACGAATAGGAAATCGTCTCATTGGAAAGGATATCATCGATTTTCATATGAAAGGACGGACATTTATTCGTCTCGAAGTCTTAGGAACTTCAGATGCAAGTAAATTTGCCTTTGCAGAGGTAGAAAATGGTCTCAATTCTATCATGGAGTAGGAGAATTGGGCAACAGCAGGAGTTATTCATAAACGGAATGAATGTCAAAGTCAGGCTGGAAGATCCGTTTTCTATCTTCAGCTGACTGATCTAAGAGATAATTATGTGAATGTGTTCCTTCATGGCGAACCTGGACAGTACGCATCTCTTCCGGTCGGTGGACTTGTCTATTTGGTCAATGCGGATGTCATTCAATCCAAAGACGGTTTTCAACGGCTAGCCTTATCAGTTCCTTCTATTCAGCACATCAAACATATTGGAAATGCTCTGGATTATGGTATATGTTCTAGTATCCAGAGAAACGGTCAAAAGTGTAAGAATGCTGTTAACAAAGAAGTGAGTCGATATTGTATGTACCATATTCACAAAACACAGGAAACAATCAATACAATGCGGAGTGAGCTTTGTTCAGGTACATGTTCGTAGATTCTTTCATGTCTAGATATCTTCTCAGTCAATTACAAACCCAATCAGATCTCTGAAGGCCGATTCCAAATTGGGAAGGATTGTGTGGACTGTCGTCCAGGAAAGAATACAACACGATTGGATTTATCAAAGCTGGCAGGTATCGCTCCCACCAAAACACGGACTATTAATGGAGTGGTAACGGGTGGATCGATTGGAGCTCGACTCCAAGCTCAACTCAATGAGATGGAACATCAAAAGAAACTTCAGCAAGACCGTGATTTGTTTCTGAAACGCCAACATTCAATGGAAAGTAAGGAAAATGAATCAACTCCTTTCCTTGGTCGTGGCCTACTTCCTGGGAAGATTCTTCGTCTGGATTCAGATGATGAGAAGGAACAAAAGAGACTGGAGAAGATTCATGCAGTTCGTGCTCGTCTGAATGAGATTAATTCAAATCCAGCGATAAAGGAACTAGAAATGAAACCTTCACCTACTCATGTTCGTGATGTGGAGAGTCCTTCTCCTTCACCATCACCTCTGAAGAACACAAAGATAGAGACTCGTTCTTTTGTGTCTCCATCTACTCCTATCAAAGGTGATATGGAAGAGTCTATTCTCAAGAAATGTATGGAGGCCACAACCAAGTCAGGGAATCCTGTATTTGATGCCTTGATGGAAGCAACCTCAGGAGCAAATCTGGAAGCCACAAAGCAGGAGGTGATGAAGAAACGTGGCGTATATGCAGAGAAAGAACTGAAAGACAGACTCTATATATTACAAGAGCGTCAAGCACAACAAGAACGACGTGAGGAAGCACGAAGAGAAATGATGAGTCTGGAAGTGACATGTTATTGGTGTGCTAATTGCAGACAGTTCGTAGAGAATGGATTAGGACGTGAATATTGTGAAGATCATGGGCATTTCCTAGAGAGACGAGTTGCTACGAAACGGATGTTTGAGTGTATGACGTGTCACACACGAAAAGGATTCATTGATGTGGAAATGCCTCTGTCAAAGTGTAATTGTGGAGGGTGTGTTTGGGCACCATGTACCTTTTATAAGGAGAAGTCGATAAAGGATGAGGAATTAGTAATAATTCCAAAATCCGATCATGTACTCTATGGTTTTGATATCAAACAGAAAGTTGATTAATAGTGTTTGTTAGATATATTTGATTCTAGCTCGTTTCGTCTGTTTAAAGAGGGCAAGAACAGTCTTCACAACCTGATGGTTTTCTAGAATTGAAGAAGATGATAATAACTACTTCCATTACAATGAATCGTTGATACTGCATGAAGACTTTCTCGCATAATTACAAACTGGGTAACTTGGGTAATTAATGGATAATCTACTATGAACACCACATCTAAGACAGACAAGAGAACAGGATATCAACACAGTTGTACAAAGCAAACTCTCCCAAAACGAAGGAAGACAACATAGGCATACCTTCAATCACATATCACTAACAGTATTACCTTCAAATGTAACTTGAAGTGGACCATCAGGTCCTTGCTTCAGACCACTGAGTCCCCAACTACCGCAATTGAATGAAGTAAGAGAAGGAAGCTCTACAGATGATTCCTATTCCTCTTTCTTACTATCAAGAATTACATTATTTACATTCACAAAAGCCTTGCAACCAATCTCCACGGTCTTGAGAGATTTCAACCCCACCAAAGTGAAGTCAGTGGCCCAAAAAAATGAAAACGAGCATACCTCATTAGGTACGACCTCATCAATGGCATTCCCAATCCGTAAAGTTCTTAACGAATCCAATCTATCGAGAGAGAAGATACAGAAAGACGAACAGGTTCCAGGACCAAATTCGATCGAGACCAGTCTCCTACAATTGCAAATCTCACAGGAATTCTTGTCTTTCAGACAGCGTTCTCGATTTGAACGATCATAAGGTTTGTCATTCTGACGATCACAAAATGCAAAACAATCATCACCAATCTTGATACTCTGAAGACGTGCCAAATTATTGAACAAGACATGTTTTACGTTCATAAAACACTTATTTCCAAATTCCACGGTAATGAGTTGTTGAATATCCTTCAAGTCTAACTGAACCATATTCTCTTCATTACACATTCCATTACTTAATTTGATATGATTGACTTGAGTACTAAATGTTTCAATTCCATCCACAATACGAATGAAAGAATGTGATCTCCCATCAAAACTTACATCTTTGTAGTAACCAAGCGTATCAATTTCATGACTCTCAACTAATTCTCCATCTTTCCAGATTCCCTTAAGTTTAGCAACACCATGTTCATAATACACTGTTCCAGGCCCATTCCGTTTCCCATTGACATACGTACCTCGGAATACCAGTATACCATCTTTGAATTCACGTCCTTCACCTTCCCGAGGAAAGCCAAGAGCAATATTATCTCGATATTGACCAAAATACACCAGATGCTCATTCTCATCAAGTTCTTGCATAGTTCCATTCTGAAATCGCTTGAGAATTTGGAGTAATACATTTCCTTCATACAGTCCATAGTGACAAAGAATCCCATTCTCGTATTCAGCTCCATATCCTTCACGTTCATAGAATTCTTCATTAAATCCTCCGCGATACGCAAAGTGGCCCAGATTATTCTTTTCTACCATCATGATGTAATCAGGAGTACACTCAATGTAACATGTAGATATCATGTTGCTATGGTGATACTTTCCTTTGATGGCGATAACGCCATCCTTGAAAATATAGCCATCTCCTTCAACATAATCATTTACAAAAGTGCCTCGAAACTGAATTTCACCATACATATTGTATAGAATTCCTTCTCCATTCTTTGTACCGTCTTTCCATGTACAAATCAAATAATCACCACCATGCTCACCACCATAGTATTCACGTCCTCTCCCACCACTAATTTCTGGATTATCAAATACTACTTCTGTAATCAAATAGGATGTTGGATAACCTAAAGAGATCGTATTATCACCAACTCTGAACACACTAGGATGAAGATTCACATAACTCTCATCATACGTCTCTTCCACTCCATTCGAGTCTAAAGATACCCCGTCCATGTAGTTTTTTGAACCAAACCGGGGTTTCGGCTGTCTTCAAGTTCTGTTCCTTTAGAGGATGTTCAAGAAGAAGAATCGTTCCACTGCACGTAGCACGATCCGAAAGACGGAATCAAGCAGTGAAGATGACTCTCTTCCTCCTCTTCGAAGTGCTATTCCAGTTTCTTCCACTTCTACGAATTCTAGTATTCAGAAGGTATTTTGTGATCATGTTGTTGATATTTATAGGGTTCTGATGGACAGAGTGCTTCCTCAGTACCAATAATCCCAGTTTATTCAAGCAGGAGAAACAGATTACCAATGGTGTGTTTGTATTCTGATTCTGACTTCTAGCAGAAATCAGCGTTCTTTTCTAGCAATAAACCCAAGTACACTACCAAATTGGATCTACACAGAGAATATGATTTATCAAAGACAACAGATGGATTGGAGTCGATGATGGGGACAGAGGAAGTGTTAACAAATGCGGATCTTGAACAAATGAAAGGTAGTAACAATGAGAAAGTGAAGAAATATCCTAGCGAGAATCCTCAGGATGCTTCAGAAGAGTTCATTTCTGTTCCGAAAACTTCTTCATTCCGAGCCTCCTTGCGAAAGCGAAATGCAATGTTGACAAGTGACTCTAGTGATTCTGATGAAAGAGATGCATCTTTAGACGAGGTGCCTGTCTACCCAACTGAGGAGGAAAGTCATCAATTTCAAATCAATACAAAAGATATTACACAAACCCCATTGTGGGAAGCAGATGAGTTGTCTGCAAGTACAAGTGATGACGAAACCAAGTGGGAACAGAGTCTGGTTCGTCGGGCTGCTGCCATGCCTGTTCGGATTTCAACCGTTCATGAATCGATTGCTGCAGGTATGATCATTACTGTCATGTAATCTAGTGGAACCTCCTTCAGAGTTCACTATTGTGTCTCAGGAACATATCATGAATCGTCTGAATGGTGCTCTAAATGACATGCGTGTGAGTTATGATGAAGTAAGGATTGATGGAAAGATCAACAGTAGGATGCACGTACAGTAATGCGTACAGAAAGAGAGGTAGAAGAGATTGACAAGGATGAAGCAAGTGAATATCAGGATAAGAAGGATATGGAAACGCGATATGAGTTTTACCAACAGCAATGTGACTATTTCAGACGATTAAGTGGGTATTTAACAGATAAACGAAAAGAATTGGAAGAAGTGTTTAATGATTCTTGATTGTCATGAATAGTTGTATCGTCAATACTGTGAGATTTGTAAGCAATATAAAGCCCATAATGACATTGTAAATGGTCTCTATATGAATGATGATATCAATTTCTTAACTGAACTCGGTTGCTTTGTTGCTAATGTTGGGGGTTCGTCTGATATGAGTTGATCATGATTAGAAACTCCTTCTATTCCAGAAATCGGTGAAATTCGTCGATTGTCTGGTCGTTTCTTCAAGAGTGAGATCTATTATGATGTGCAAATGACACAGACTCGAAATCAGGATCGATGTACATACATTGATGGACCACAAATTATTCGGGATTCTATTCAAGAATTGAAAGTAGATCAGAAGGAGATGCATGTGATAACAGCAGATGCAGATACCTATCTCAATAATGTTATGTATTATAATTATGATGATGATTCTACATCAATATTTGTTAATGCATTGAGTATGAACTGATCTTTCTTTGAATCTGTAGATGAGATTCGAGAGAAGATTGATAATGTGTTTGATGATCGAGCTTACACATATATGCGATTTGATCGTATCTTAGCACATTTTGAGAATTGGCGTCAGCGGTTTCCTGAAGAGTCTTTCCTTGACTGACTTTTTATTTGTAGTTACGAAAATGCTTATATCTCGTTGTCTATTCATGAATTCCTGACTCCGGTTATTATTCCTTCTCTTCTTCACTTTGATCCTTTGGGCTTACAAGAGATTGAATATGAAGACGAAACCGAACTTGAATTAGGTCGAATCAAACCATCCAGATTCTTCTCTACACTACACGAAATGCCTTGGTTTCAACCACTCAAATCCTATTGTGAGAATGTAGGATTAGAGTAGCAGAATTAGGGATAGACAATCATTTCACGGGATTCTGCCATACTTCCTCGTCTTATTCAGAAATGCGTTATTTCTTTTGTGAATGTTTGAATGAGGTTGAACGATCATATTTAGGATATCATTCTCTTCACATGGAATCCATTCTCAGCTCGAGAGACGGCCAGTCTTCAGAAGCTTCTTACTGAACTTGCTGGATTCTTTACTACAGTTACAGAGGAGTTACGAGCTGTTTATAGCAATGTGTCACAGCGCTTCTCCGAAGCTATGAATAGCTCTATCTATTGTGTATGCTCTCTCTACAGTGAGCAAACAGAAGATATTCAAACAGATGCTCAGGAACTGGTCGAACTGTATTTGACACGTGCGATTCGGGTAGTTTGTCTTCTCTATCTATAACCTAGTTATTAGAAGGAATCAATATGTTGGCTTCGTTTATGCAGTTAGGGACTCCAGCTGTTTGAATTATTGAATTACTATGATGTTTAGCCTTTTATTGACTTCATTGTAACCAAGATTTGTTCCATTCTTGGAGGAATGGCTTCTACTCCTTGCTTAATTCCAAAGTGTAAGTTATTTGCTTCGAAGGTGAGTTATGGTATTTGTTCGTAAATTCTAGGTAAATGGTCTAATACCTGATCAAGTGGAAAATGCCAAACAAATGATAGTAAACTTTCTCTGTTTTGTTTGTTTATGAAACTGAAGTTGTTTCAGGTATTCAAACGAGTACTCTCCTAAAACGATATGAAGTCATTCATCGCATTGCCCTTCTAATTTTTGACTACAAAATCGATCCTCATGAGCAATATGAGAATCAGTGATTCACCTCATCTGATAAAGAAACCTGGGAACATCCATCAGTAACTTATAAGGATTTTTAAACCATTTGCTGCAATTGAATCAAGTAAAATACTCTTCTCACTTGCAATCAAGAATGATACATTAAATACAACTTTTGTTTTTGATACAATAGTCCTAGGAAACAAATCGCTTGTTTAAGACTACATGTGTCAAATAAGGATTAACTGATAGTACCATTATTTTCTTGTTGTAACTGTTCTGAAGATCATCAAGAAAATTAGAACAGTTTTCATGCTTGTAAACGGACTTAGGATGCGCCTTTATAAACCTTCGTTTCTGTTTACCGTATCAGTCTGATACCATTCATTTTGGCTTTAAATCTGTTTATACTGTATTGTTGCAGACTGGGAAGATTATTTAGAGTATTCAGTTTGTTGTGATTCGGGATTATCAGCAGTACAGTGTTGTTGAAAGGAGAAAGACCATTATGGATATCTATCTGAATAGTTATTACCACTTACTGTTCTTTGCTCCTGAAATGTACACTGTTGTTGTATTTGGGTAAGTTAATCCATAGATATAGAGCTCGTGACTAATAATAAATACTCTGTGTCAGGATCCATCTTCGTCTCTGCCTTGATAGAAATCCAGACTATGGATATTTAAATAGATATCTAATGAGACCAAATCTGTTTTCGTACCTGTCGTAGAGAAGAGTCAATCTGTTTTCTCCAACTAGGTGGAATAACGTTATGATACTTACATTATTCTCTTTCTCTTTGTGTTTCTGGACCATTTCTATCAGATAGATAGTCGCTATCTGAAAAGAATTTCGACTCCTTCTACTGATGAAATATCGAGTCCAGTGGTTTCTCAACAAATGGAACTGTTTATAACCCCATATCCGTTGAGTCTTCTGTTGATACATTCCGATTAGCTAGAGATAATGGTATTAATGAATTACCATCTTTCTCTTCCACGATTGATGATACATGTTGTCAGATTTTGGCTTTATCACTTATATCTAGGTTTTCTTCATTAGTATACATAACTGAGAAATTCATTAGGGAAAATGGAAATTCATTAAATGGAAATTTTGGGGAAAATGGAAATTATAACGGATCACACTCTATCTGATACTATTGAATCAGATAATCTCATGCTGACAGAAGTACAGTTACAAGAGATTGCTTTGCGTATTTATGAGTATTCACTTGCCAAACATACTGGCTATTCGTATGAAGATATCATTGCTGTATTGCGACGCAACTGTGAGTACTATCCTCCGTTTCCACCTATCAGTCCATTTCGAAACAATCCACGTACAACCAGACGTCGAATCAATTATCGTGCTGGTGAAAGGGAGACATTAGATATGTTGATTGCAGTAGCCAATTATGAGGCAAAGCAAGACGATTGCAGGTGGGCTAATAGTATCATGGCTGATCTGAATTATGGATATTATCCTACTTGCCCCCGATTCCGACAACGTAAAGAGGATGTGCTTGCTCGTATTCGTCGTACGGATAATCAATTTCGGAGAAAGAGAAGACAAAGACGGACCACTAGGGATGTTAATACTCAGGATAACGGTCAACATGATCCAGATAGAACGTATGTTCCTGTATTGAATGACTTGGTTGCATCATTCTAAGGCAGGAAATCGCATTCCACTTGAGGTCATTGAGACACATGAGACCACTCTAGCAAACGGCGATAGTTCGTTGGTAGTTGTACCCAACCAACAACAAACGAACTATGATCCAAGAAATCTGTTTATTTCAATCTTTGATGAAATGCCTATGTAATTTTTTTTCTAATGAATAACGGGTAGTGAATCCCCTCAGGATGCCATGCTTATGTTTCCCGTTGACAATGATAGTTTAGTAACTGACTATTTGAATGATTGGTATCTTAACACAAGAAATGATAGCATTCATACTGATGATATTTTTCCTCTTTTCCAAGAAGAGAATCAATCTCTGTCCATTACCAGACAATAGAATATCAGTTATAATGTGATTTGCTATTTCTGCCATATTAGTAGTATTTTTGGTGTCCTATGGGCATTTCTGTGTTTGTGTGAATCACACTCTGACAACATGTTTCGTTCATCAAATCCTGCTCATAGCATAAAATACATTCCATAATAGAATGAACGCAAGTTCATAACAAATGTAACAATTACTAATTCTGTAAGCGTTACCCATGATTGACTATTTCTGTATCTTCACAACAACAGGACTCATTTTATGGTCTAAATCATTCTGTGAACTCACTGGTAATCCTGTGAACAAGATGGTGAAGGAAATGATCCTTGCTGAACGATCCAATGAAAAGCAGTTCACAGATGGTCCCTATATGTTGAAATGGACACTTAGTAATGATCTGGGTCTTGTATTCGTTGTTGTCTATCAACGCATTCTGCAATTGATGTACACTGATGATCTCCTTGCATCGGTGAAGCGAGCTTTCACTGCAACTTTTGAGGATCGGTTTCCTATAGAAACTATGTATATCTTTCTCTGTAGTTGTTAATTACAAGATCGGAATTCGATTTTGATGACCAGTTTACCCAGATCCTCGATGCTGCTGAATCTGTTTCTCAGCGAGTGAAAAAACCGACTCTTGTGGAATTTTGTAGAATTGGATTGATCAATAGTTTAAGGGCAGTAATCTCAATCGCTTGAAGAGAGAATCAACAGAAGTACTTCAGAATAAAGGAGCTGATTTCTAGAATATTGCAACAGATTCTCTTGCTAGTGAAGAGCCTGTTTCGAGTGACACAGAATCGCGTGATGAAGATGCTCCCCATTCTGTTCCTAAGTATATCAAGCGAAAGGGGAACAAGAAAGGAGCATCCGAAAAGAAGCAGAAGAAGAGTAAATTCCTTGTGACAGAAGATGATCAGCTGGATATGAGTTCTCTTGATAGAAGTGTTGGAGGGGAAGCAGTGACATCAGATGTTGTTGAGAACTTTGTATATGTATTTTGATGATTATAAAAACTAGAATGAGTCGGAAATGGATCGACAAGAAGAAACAACGACTTCGAGTTGGGGATTAGGCAAGTTAGGCGGATTCTTCAAACGCCTTACTGGAGAAACTCCCATCACGGAAGATGAATTGACTCCTGTTGTTGATTCACTGAAGAAGAAGGTTGATACATCGGAACGGAGCTGACGCGTAGTTGGTAGAGAAGAATGTGGCAACAGAGATTGCAGAGGCCATTTGTGGTAATGTGAAAGAAAAACTCCTTGGTAAGAAGCTTGGCGGTTTCACTCGGTATTGGATAAATGTGAGAATGATTGTAAGAGTGACAACAGTGGTTCGTGATGCTCTCGAAGAGAGTATTGAGTCAATTTTAACTACTAAATCCTCAATTGATATTCTGCGTCGAGTTCAGGAGTATAAACAACAGAATAAGACATTTAGTATTGTCTTCTGTGGAGTTAATGGTGTGGGTAAGTCCACCTCCTTGTCGAAGGTTGCTTATTACTTTAAGAGCAAGGGTTTGCGTGTTTTGCTTGCTGCCTGTGATACATATCGTTCGGGTGCTGTGGAACAGTTGCGTGTTCATGTAGATCGTCTGGGTTTGGATCTCTTTGAGCGTGGCTATACGAAGGATCCATCCGATGTCGCTTTCAATGCATTGAAGTATGCCAATGACAATGGTTTTGATGTGTGTCTCATCGATACTGCAGGACGAATGCAAAATAATGAAGGGTTGATGCGCAATCTTGTGAAACTAGTCAATGTGAACAATCCAGATCTGATTCTATTTGTTGGCGAAGCCTTGGTTGGTAACGATGGTGTGGACCAGTTGAAGGAATTCAACCGAGTAAGGGATTCTTGTTGTAATGTGAGGTAGGCTTTGCATGATTTATCGGATCTCCCAGAACCGAGAACAGTGGATGGTATTGTACTTACCAAGTTTGATACTATCGATGATAAGGTGGGTGCTGCATTGTCAATGGTATATTGTACCGGAAAACCAATTGTATTTGTGGGTACTGGACAGAAATACACCAATTTGAAGCGCTTGAATGTGAAGGATGTAGTAAATCTCTTATTGAATTGATCTGGGTATTCATTTCTTTCTTCTACATCAAAAAACAAAACAAAAACAAACGCCCACCGAGGGGCTCGAACCCTCGACCACCAGGTTAAGAGCCTGGCGCTCTACCGACTGAGCTAGACGGGCTTCAACTATCAATCAATCTATCCATTCATCTTTCAATATCACATTTCATTAACCCACCACTTTCATCTATTCACACATTCAATATGCCTCCTTCACTTAACAGAATTCCTACATCAGATATTGCAAAAATCGCAAGTGGTCAAGTAATTGTTGACTTGAAATCCGTTGTCAAGGAACTCATCGAAAATTCACTTGTATCATTCCTATCTTTTCATTCATACAAAGGATGCACATGCCTCCTCTCTTGAACTCAAACTCGTCAATTATGGAGCTGATTTGATAGAACTTTCAGATAATGGTAATTATCAACATGTGGAATCAAATGAAGGATGTGGAATTCAGAGTGAGGACTTTGGTGGAGTGGCTTTGAAGTATTACACATCGAAGATTACTGATTTTGATGATATTCGATATGTACAGTCATTTGGATTTCGGTTTCTATTCTGAGTACTAGTCACTCATAGTGGAGAAGCTTTGAGTTGTATTTGTGATGTCAGTGGAGAGTTTTCTATTGTCACAAGACATCAATCTGCTCCTGTTGGTACTTATATCAAATACACTCCAACAGGAACTATCGATATTCAAGTCTTCTTTCATTCAAATGATGAGGAGTAGAGAGATCAAGCCCGTACTGTGGGAACAACAGTATCGATTCGTAATCTGTTTGAAGTATGAACGATGAATCAATATCTCTGTAGCGATTACCTGTTCGACAGAAAGCCTATCTTCGGAGTAAGAAGACTCAACTCTCCAATATGATCACTCTTGTTCAAGTAACTGTTTCTTATTTCTCTCTTTCCTAGTCTTATGCTATCAGTTGTCTTGGAGTTCGTATCTCACTCTCTCATCATATTCCTGCCACAGGCAAAACAACTACTATTCTCAGTATTCCAGTCATTCTATCTCTCTTCTCTCATATAGGCCAACTATTCACTCAAACAACGACTTCAGAGCATCTTTGGGAGTCAGATTGCTAATACTCTCACTGAATTTGGTTCTTCCTTTCAGATACCTCATTCAGTCTCTCAACCATCAGAAGAGAGTTTGTTATCAGAAAGTGTTCTATCAGAGAGTATGATAGGAAATGACTCTACTCTGAATTCTTCTGAAACTGAGAGTTCTCGACTTCAATTCTCCTTCTCTTCTCAATGTGATTGGAATCATCATTTGGAAGATCAGAGTGAGACTTGTGATCTGTTTGGTTATGTGACTGGTTACATCTCTCGAATTGGAAGTAGTTCGAATAGTAGTGATCGAGGGAATCAGAATCTGTCTTATCGAGGCAATACTTCCAAACAGTTGCTATTTGTGAATGGTCGACTTGTTGAATACAAGAAGGTAGAATTGATAGATGAGTTGAATGATAGCTTGTGAATACATTCCTTCAGGTATGGAGAGAATATGAACCTCGAACTATACCTATTCTGGTGATTAATGTGATATTGCCTCCTCATTACTATGATATCAATCTAAGTACAGATAAGAAACAGATCCTTCTCTTTCATGAAGACACACTTCTTCGAGCCTTTCAAGAGATCATTCGTTCTGCTGTTGACTCTAGTAATACAAATGTTCGGGTTTCTATCTCTTCATCTATTCAACCAGGTCGTAAGAAAGAACAGAATCTGTTATCTGGTGATATCACTCCTTCAATAAAGTCTATTCTTAAGACAGTTGATGATTCTTCTGGAGTTGTGACTTCTGTCTCTTCATCTGTACCTTCTTCTGTCTCTTCTTCTGTCTCTTCTTCTGTACCTCCTGTACCCATCACTTCTGTTTCTTCATCTGTACTTCCTGTACCCATCACTTCTATCTCTTCATCTGTACCTCCTTCTGTACCTCCTGTACCCATCACTTCTATCTCTTCATCTTCAATGATGTCAGATATTCCTAGTCCTTCCATATCCATTCCTGTAACTCCTATTCACTCAATCAAGAAGTCCATCTCTGATCAATCATCCTCAGATCCTCCTCTCATCAACAAACAACCAAATCACCACATTCATTCAAAACCATCTTCTGATCAAATCCCACAGATTGTCGATCGTTGTAAGAAGTCAAAGAAACGACGTGATCTTCAACAGTCTGCTTCAACTAATCCTCCTTCTGAGAAACGATCCAAACCACAGTCTTCATCTCTTGTAACTCCCTCACACTATTCACAGAACTCTGATATCTCTCAATCCTCTGTTCTCTCTCAATGGACTTCTCTTCTACAATTCTCTCCTTCCATTCTCTTATTGAATCCAGATTCATTCTCTTCTCATCCTTCTTCGATCCAGAAATCAGAGATTGAAGCTTCACAGACTGTCTCTGAAGAAGAGTTGACTCGTGTTCTCCAAAAGGTAAGAATGATAGAAGGAAATGAGATGAAGCAAAGTTTCAATGAGATGGAGATAATAGGTCAGTTCAACAGTAGTTTCATTCTCTGTCGATTGGGAGAGGATTTGTATATTCTGGATCAACATGCTTGTGATGAGAAGGTGAACTATGAGTCACTAATGAAGAATGTGGTGATTCAGTCCCAGAAACTCATTCAGTAGTATCTCTCTCTTATTCATATTCAGACCCATTACATTAGAACTATCTCCAGATCAGGAATATGTGGTTATTCATAGTCCAGAGGTGTTTCGATCTAATGGATTCAATGTGTCAATTGATGAGTCTCGAGAATTGGGTTCACGAATTACATTGACTTCACTCCCTGCTTCAAAACAATACACATTCACAGTGACAGGTGAGTTTGAAAGGTTGAAGTAAGATTCAGACTTCCTAGATTTGCTTGGATTGGTAATGGAATCAGGAGGAATCATGGTTCGACCTCCGAAACTTGCAAAACTCCTTGCTAGTCGTGCCTGTCGTATGTCAGTAATGGTGGGAGATACACTCAACTACACAAAGATGACAAGTGTATGATATTAGGAATGGATTGATTGTAGATTGTTAGAGCTTTGGCTGAACTTGATCGTCCTTGGTCTTGTCCTCATGGGTAAGAATGGAAGTGAATGTTCAAGAATAGAAGACCTACACTTCGACATCTTTTATCCTTTTCTAATCTCTGAGTTCTGTTTCTTTTGACTCACCAATCACTCTTCTTTCAATTCATTCTACTATCGTGTTCTGAAGAA
>JABLTK010050838.1_pt1 | contig 14357 bp, 27 predicted proteins | sample 7160131 | NCBI WGS metagenome assembly JABLTK01 (sample SAMN14651221, study PRJNA627086) | human gut metagenome | isolation source: feces | host: Homo sapiens
ATTGTTCACGAGAATGTCAAATTGCAGATTGGAAGATTCATAAGCATGGATGTGGAAAGAAAGAGTAATGTCGTTTTAGTAATTTGTTTGTGACTAAGTCAATCATCTCTTTGAGTATATGTGTAGTCGTCCTAACTTGATTCGTATGGACTCTGCAAGTTATACTTGCAGCTACGGAAACGATATCTTCTCGTTTCAGGTCCGCCAACCAGAATCAGCTGTAATATACTTTCCTGGAGATATTCAAGACTCAGAAGATGTGATGTAGATATTGTTGTTGTTCCATCATGATTAGGATGTCTTCAAGGATAGCAAGAGATTTTAGTTCGTTCTCATATGAGAAAATGCTACAAATCTTACATCAAAAGTATTTAAAATCCAAGTACGAGTGTACAATCGATTAATAGTTAGCATTTACATTATTCGCCCTTCGAAGAAAACAAAAGAGATTAGTCTCTATGCAAAGTATCTCAACTGTGATAAAAATGGAAATGTGCAAAAGTGTATGGTTAGCTGACGGTATTTCACTTAGATGATCCTCAAGGGAGTGCAACACACACATTATTCCTTTTACTCGAGAATAGCATTTGCAGTATGTTTGAGAGTAGTGTTGGATGTAGATGATCAAGACCGCGTTTTGCCCGTTATCCTAGTTGGTTTTTCACGAGGCGGTCTAGTACTTAATCAAATTGTGGTCGAACTTGGAACAGCTGTGTACTCGGATGCCTTGATGCAACGAATTCGAGAAATCCATTGGTTAGACTGTGCCAATGGTGTGAGTGGATTATGCTATCCAGATATTGAGAATGGAGCTGCTTCTTTCTTACAGATGTATAGGTACAATTGTATAGTTAAGATCACATGCAGTAATTCTCTGAGCGTTTATTTTCACATTACCTCATATTTATATGAAGAAACAGTTAAATGTGAACGTTATTACGAATTGTTGGCATTTCAGCATCAGCTGGAATCTATTGGTATTTCTGTTAAAAGAAGGTACTATTCAAAAGAGTTTGAGTACGGTTGATGTCGAAGTGTGATATGTAGAAAGTATGGTTCTATCTCTCCTCTCTGGATGCACTTCTCTCTGTTGCAAGAATTTCATTACTAGTATGTTTGTTTCGGATATTCTTGGTGATTCCCACGGGAATCCAGAAGGACACTTTGTTCTTAAGAATTGTTTCATAATAGAGGTAAAAGTGGCTAATGGCTCAAGTAGACATCACTCGGTGGATACGATCTTAGTTGGTATATGATGCAACGAATCCAGATTTGGAAGAGCCCGATTGGGGTATGTTCATTACACTTTGCGATAATGTGAACCAGCGGTAAGATTTGTTGTGGTTCTTGACGTCCAGGAGTGACACTTATCGTCAAGATGTAGTAAGCGCCCTGGATAGCAGGCTGAAGAGCAAGAACCCCAAAGCTGTATCGTTAGCGATTCTTCTTTTGGATACTTTGGAGAAGAATTGTTTTGGTCCATTTCACGCTCTGATTTGCCAAAAGGAGTTTTTGGATAATCTATTCCGTATTGCTATGAAGGAACAAGTAGGTAATAGAAATGGACTATTATGTAGAGCCCTGAGAATTACCAGGAGGCAGCTGATTTGATTCAGAGTTTGGCACTATCGTTTGCTTCCACAGGAAAAGAGTATCGTTTGTTTGGAACCCTATATCGTTCTCTTCGAAACCGTGGTGTTGAATTTAAAGAGGAAAGTGAAGTTGACATATTCACTCCTAATCTTTCGGATGAAGTCATCACCAATATTCCAAGTGGCATGCATGTGAGTAGGAAATAGGAATGAATGTGATTGAAGGATACACGAGTCCAAATGCAAAACTTGAGAATGATTTACACATCGTCCAACAGCATATGGTAAAGATGCAAGGACTAATTGTGAAGCGCAATCGTCGAAATAATATTCCAGAGAATAAGCAACGAGTATTGATGATTATTGGATAATGATTGTAGGAGTTGGATGAAGAGGCAGATTTCCTCAGTCAATGCTTGATTCGTATCATTGGTCTGAAAGAACAGTTTGATGATTGTAAGAATGCGATGGTGATTCATAATCATTAGTGAACATTCCAGAAACCACTCGTTCTTTATGTGATATGTTGAAGTCGAATATAATTATGTTATTACGTTGTGCAAAGGATATGTCATTGGATGCAACTTCAATTCGTATCTTCCCAGATGATAATCGAACAAAGATTGAAGAAAGTGATTCAGATTTGGAGGATTTCTTTTCTTGTCGTGTTTCTTTCAAACAAACAAATGAAAGTACAGGATCATATCCATCAGGAATTTCATTCACACCAACTAACCCAGGGATTGCTTTCCTTCGTTCTAGTTCTTCCTATTCTATGATCCATTCTCTCAACTGTTACTTGCTCAGCTTGTCGTTTTGCTTCTTCCTTCACATCTGCAAACAAATCAACTGAATCATTTGTGATCTCCTATCAATCATTCTCTCACTCCAATACACACCTTCAGCTGAATCAAAAAATCACGGTTAATCACTCGATATTCCTGTTCTGTCTTTTGTGGAGCATTCTCCAGCTGAAGTACATAATCACAGATAAGCTGACGAGAGCATTGTGGGAACTTCTCACCTAGATAGTTGGTTAAAACTTTTCCCACTTCGACTGGATTCTGAAAACAACTCGTGGCAGAAGGAGTCAGTGGAACTGTGATTTCCTGACTGAGGAGAATTGTGAAGAGGAGTCTGAGAAGTTGGGAAAGGAGAGGAAGAGCTGGAATATGCATTCGGTCTGTAAGACAATCACTGGAGAGGTTAGTAGAGAGTCAGATGAATCAGTCAGACACTCGTTGCTCAGTCACAGTCAATCATTAATGTCCATAAGATCATCCACACAATCACTCACACAATCACTCTTACTTACAGAGTATGCTCCACAATATACACCCAGAACTGTTGATAGAATCCTTGTCGAAGTTCACCTTCACATGCACGAACACTCTCCATCACCACTAACATTGTCTCTAAGCTGTTCTCATAGATCCGACGTTCACTATCTAAATACCCCCAAATAATGGAATCCACAATAAGCTTCAATTCTGTCATATTGAATGAAAACAGAGACAAGAAGGAATAGCGAGCCACAGCAGAGAGTAATGTGAAGAACGTGAGAGTGAGTTCAGGATACTTCAATCGATTGGAGGTGATCAAATGCAGTGTGGATAGGAAGACTGATGAGAGAATGGATGCTGTGAGTGTTGAGTTTTGTGACTATTCTCATAGACCCTTTGATCTCCTACTTTCAGCTTCTCCAGAACTACGGCTGAAAACTGAAGACAACAAGGCTCCTTCAGACACTCTGGGGCATCTTCGTAATCTTTCAGAATGAGAGAAAGAGTCTGCTGACAGACTGAGTTCAGGTCGATCTGATTTGAATCATTCACCTCTCGTCCCTTAACTCGCTCAATGAAACATTGGAACAAACGAATGATGTCCCGTAACAGCAAACGCTCTTGACGTGTCTGTGAGTATCCTGCAACCAATTCGCCGTTCTCTTTCACTGACTGAATTGTTGCACGGGAATAGAATGAAAATAAGTCAGCAAAGTCTTGATACTGAGTCATGAACTAGATGTTAAAAATACCCTAAATTTCTGGAATACCTGTTTATAATAATCCATTCCAATCACTTCACATACGACTCGATGAAACCGTAATGAATTACGAAGTAACTGAATATTTGCTAATGAATGAAACTCCCGTTCATCCACACATCCCTTTTTAATTACTTCCACAATTCTCTCATTCACTCGATACAATAATGAATCAATCAAGACTAATCGTCTCTCTGGGTTTCGTTCACAACGACACGCACTCGCTACGCCTCGATACACCACTTCTCGTTGTTGCTGATTTAGCAATTCCACAAAAACCTCCAATTTTGCAATTATTTCATTGATGTACGGAGCCCATTCCTGCCCATCCACTTGTTGAGGGATTACCAGCTGATACCCACACTGTTTTGCAATCTTCTCAAAAGTATCACATGACATGTCCTGAACTCCGGGGTGGGTTTCGTGCATAAACTCAAAGTTCTTATTGATTACCGTCCGAAGGAATTTGAAGTGATGTTTCAAGAACCGCGGGAACTGCTGAATAACATACATCAAACATCCCGCGACTACCGCCTTATCATCCTTTGTGACTTTGGAAGCAACAAGACGCAGAATATCCATAATTGTTGCCATCAGCAGACGACGCTCATCAGCTTCTGTTAAAACACCGTTCAAAGAACCAATAGACCAGATCAGAGGTTGTAATGTGGAACGGAATGGATCAGTTGGTTTAAGCTGCATCTACAAAAAAGTCATGATTTTTGGAATACCTGAATATCTAAAGCATTCATAAGAATGGCTTCTGTGATTTCATAATCAACCGAAGCCAGTAATACAAGGCACTCTTTCATTATCTTGTACAATGCAATGCCATCTGTATCCTTCGTCTCAACTCGAACGACTTCTCCATCTTCATTTTCCATCATCATCACTTCTTCAGGTCGACTCATTCGTTCGACAATCAATTGAATAAGCTGTTGTGTGAGATTAGTGTAAGGTCCCTCAGGTTGTTTGGATGAAGTGGCAGAATTCTATGATGAGAGCCAATCAGCAAGACAACAGAATTAGTTGAATAAGCTTGATAGATTGAATGACACCACTCTTTCCAAAACTTCATACAGACTTTCAATACTTCACGATCAGGACATCGACTTAGGAACAACACAAAGGTACAAATTTGGAGATACACGTCTTGGTACTGAGACTCAAGCATGGACTTATGTCTTAGAGAGATGCTGGTGAGAAAGACACTCAGCTCATGGACAAAGTCTGTTAGATCCGATGATAACGAGGTGTATGAAGTACTTAGGTCCACTGTTACGTCAACGTATGTTTGCTGATAGTCAGATACCCTTGAGAATCCATACCAAATATTCTAAGAAGCGACGAATCGATTGACTTATGAGAGAAGGATACTTGTAACTATTTGGATGACACAGGATCTCTTGAAGACACATCATGGCTGATGTACGAAACTGATCAATGGTAATGAATTTTAACAGGACATCAGCCAATTGATAATTAAACACACAATCATCTGGAAGATACTTCAAGATCAGGCGGATTGTGTCGATGGTATCGAGAAGCAGGGGAACTACTTCTGTGTTTACAATAACTTGAGAACAGAGCTACTATTTACGAGAAAAAGAGAGAATACGTTGAAAACATCGATCATGTCACTTTGAAGAGCTTGCTGAATTTGTTGGCTAAACTTTGATGTAAGCGTGGTCTCGCTAAATTGAAATACATCTTCCACAACGATCTTCAGAATGAACATACTGTTGCGACAGCGACTCTCACTTTCCACAGCAGCTGCTACTAAATCTTTTACAAAAGATGTCCAGCTATTGGGCCACTCCTTCTTGAAGATCTCCACTAGAATGATATCCCACTTGTGAAGAATCTCTTCATTCTGCTGGATTGATTCCATTGTCTCTGAATACTAGACTCAAAACAATCTTCCATCACGTACCGACATGACCTTGGCCAAAGAATAGTTCTTGATGGACTCTCGTTGTTCTAGAGGGACAATTGCCCATCGATTCTTCACCATTTCCTCAAGAAGCTATGCATTAACGAAAACAACGACGATCCACAATAAGACCAAAAAAGATACTTCGAGAGTCTTTACACTGCTCAATAATGCTGTCTGCAATTGACCAAGCACGATCGCTCTCCTTAAGGTCGTACAAAACTTGTCCCGCTTTTCCTTGCTACAAATAAGCATTCATATCGATAAAAAGGCACCTCTGGATGATGTGGAGAATAAAAGACGGATATGATCTCATCAAGTAGAGCAGGATTAAACGGTTTGGAAAAATCTAGAATGGCTTCCATGGTATGTTTCGATTCGCTGAATCGGGACAAGCGAAAGAAAACCAACTAAACTTGCTTAGAGTTGATTTTAGGTGGTTTTTTCCAAAATTCTATCCCCTGGATTAGTTCTTATTGTGACTCTTCTTTCCCTATATATTGGAACTAGAGGTATCAAAGTGGGATTCTTTGTATAAAATAAATGGAAAAGAACCGAATATATGGAAAAGGATTCCAAACAAACATGATACTTCTAGTGCTTTCCATTCTCTTCATAATAGCTACGACTCTTCTTAAACCACAATACTGGATGCAATGCAATCTACAATATCAATAAGTACAATTACATCAACTCCTTCATTCGAAGAACCCGAATGAATCGCCAGGAAATATTCACGACAGGCTTTCTACTAAATTACTTCGTATTTTCATATTCACCTCATAATTCTTCTCTCGATGATACTGCATGATATTCTCAATATGATCACTATCTACATGCAGATTCTTTAATAGAGCCTCTAGATCAACTGCCCGCATTGAAGCAAATGGACAACCTATCTTCATTCTCCACCTCTGTTCCTACCATGACACTGATCACCCACAGGAATAGACTTGATCATATATTTACATGGAAGTGGTTGTAAGGGAATTCGTCTTCCCTCCTTACCATACATGTAGCGAATGTTGTAAGCATATTCCTTGTTGAACTTATCAATGGAAATACTCCGACAGAAATGATTCTGAAAGAATTCGAGTGCGCCTTCCATACTTAGACCAATTCCCTACACTTCATGCCAGGCTCTTCAGCAACCTTCAAGAATCGCCCAAGCTGTTCTCGTCCATCATAGTAGAGATGATTTGTATCACACAGCTTCTTATAAATCCGCATCATACACAATGGGAATGACTGTTTAGCAAGCTATCGTAATTACACCAGATTTGATCTTACTCGTGGAATTGCATCTGCTGTAATCGTATCCGAAGGTAAATAGTCTTCTTGAATAGACTAAGGATCACGATTCTTGTTCACACCTACAACCACCGTAAGCTTCTTCAATGTTTCTTCAAAACGAGGATCTAAGAACTGGTGTTGTATCGACACATAGGTTTCAATACCTTCCCGCAAATCATCTTCAAAACGTGAAACCAAGTAATTCTTGAGTTCCTTTTCGTGAATATAGGCCTGACCACTGCGGAGATACACTGAACGCGATGCTAGTTGCCGAGGGACATCTTGAAAGCGCATCATATAAAAGGTTCCTGTTTCTTTAATATCTTCAAACTTCTCTTTCATCTCTTCCATTGTCACCACTTGTGGTTTGTATCCACTTTGCTCAAGTGCACTATTCATGTCAATCTTCATTAATCGATATCTATATCAGAATGAAGACGAACCCCTACTCAAAGAGACGACTTTCACGATCTATGAACTTGACACGATCAGTGTGGTTTGAACAAAATGCTGCACGCATGATGAAATGTGATATAATATCCATTTCCTACGTTCAATCTTCACCAGTAACAATTACTCGATTCTCCATAGTGACAGATGCAAAATTTCGTATTTTTGGATCTTCTTCCTTTTTTGTATCCAGTGAGATTTCATTCTTGTCGATATACAGGTATACTAGAAAAATGACTCCAGCACCAATATGGAACATACACTTCACACGGTAGTCGGCATATTCTTCAAATTTATCGATTGTAATCTCCTCACTGACATTATCCAGATCAGAAAGCGGATAAAAGGGTAGAATATGTTTGTCTGGGAACGATGGATCTTTCTGCTTCCAATTTGAAAGAAGATTCATGAGAGGAAAAGATGAATGAATTGGTGGGATTAACCCGCCTTTAGCAGAATTTTGGATGGATGATTTCAAATGCGATGGTGAGTCTATTTCGATCGTTCTCGATCCATTCTCTCCTTTCCTCCATTATTTTACACTGCAATTTAACATCCTTTCTCTATGAATCCACAAGATTATTTCTTGAACCCCTATTGTCTGTTTACGTATTAGAATAACCGCGGTATTTACTATTAACCACATTTTCTCTTTTTGTTTGTCGCTCAAGGTCGAGTTGTAAGTAGTTGTATCCCTCTTTCTTCTGAACTTTGTTCATGGGGATGTCTCTCCTCATTGGAGACTCCATTCGTAGTACAAGGTTTTCTTGCAGTACGAGTCTACATGAACGGGTTCTAGACGTATGAGTACATAGTACATCCTAGGTTGTTCTAGCTGTGCTAGTTCGTTACCCCTTTGATGCCTCCATATCTCACACATCTATAGGTTTCTTTGGGTAAGTAATGTTGCATGTGTATAGTCGGTGTGATGTTTTCCTTATCTACACTGAATGAAGAGTGTTGACATCATTTCTTACTGACCGACGTTTTCCTCGCTTTCAGTTTCTAATTCTGTTTCTAGCATGTGTTTGTGACAAACAAGAAATGATACAAAACCTCTAAAAGACACTCAATTCAAAAAGACCTTGTTGTAGAGAGAAGTAAAGGCATCCTTGGCTAGCAGGGTGATCATTGCATGAGGAGCAGTTCGCACATAGAAAGTCCAGTAACCCCTCCAAAGAGAGAAGAAACCTCCTTGTTTCACAATCTTAACGGCACAGTCCCATAGATTCTTGTAGGGATACTCTCCAGTCTTAGGATTACGATGCATGTTCATCAACTTTGTTTTCATCATATCAAAAGGAAGAGCAGTAAAAGAACAAATGAAACTTGTTGCCGCACTCGACCACATATTATTTGCAACACCTACTCCTGTATAAGGAGCCAGCATTTCTTTGATTTGGTCGTAGGATGCAAGCATACCCACATTCATTGCAATAGCACGACAGACCATCGGAATGGAACCTCTCCATAAAGTCCGAATTCCCTCTTCTTTACCAATACGATACACAGCTTGCAGAGCGTTTTTGTATCCACGACGCTGACTCGGTGGAGCACATCCATCAGCTTCCATTCGTACTAGAGCAAGATCAAAAGGATTACCGATCACAGCAGCAATGGCACCGGCACTCATTGCACAGAGAGTCTTTTGGTAGAAGGGAATTGGTCGACCATTGTTCATTGTCCTCAATGTCTGACTAAAAGAATCATGCAGACCGATCTTGGCTGTTCCATAGACTGCCTGTCGAGCTACAGCAGCCGAGAGACCTGAGAATAGTCCTTTTACACCTTCATTCCTCACAACACTCTTGGCAATAGAAAGTCCAGTTACCTTCCCTTCTACCGCAGTGTTAGCAACCTGAAGACGAACCTTAATGAGATCGATTGGATGAATACACATAGAAGAGAAGATTGCTCCTGAACCTCCCGCAATATAAGGACGAAGAGCTATAGCAATATGATGGTCTTTTGACATAAATAGTACGTTCTTTAAGGAAAGAATGCGCTTTTGCTGTCAGCACGACCAGTGATTCTTCGATTCTTGATTATCATGTCGACCAACGACAGTTGCCTCATGGCGTCATATGACGAAGAATACATGAACATAAATGGATAACAGCATCTGGTTGGAACAAACATGTTTCTACAGCAACTTGTTTTTGATTTTCCCAAAGATGCCAGAGGATGAAATGGAAGCTTCTGGAGCTTCTGGCTCTGGACTTTGTCTTTCTGGATTCGAGGGAGTGTCCGTACTTGTGAAGGCAGCAAGAATACCACTAGCAAACGATTTCCTTGCTTTGAGAACGGGATGGAACTTCACATCATTCACAAAAGGACTCTCTCGCTCATATCCGCTATTTCGAATGTAATTAAATAATTCCATCTACAGGTCATAACAGAACACAAACCTCACTCGAATTCCAGGAACATCGTTATCAACATTATCCATAATTACAATGATGCTGCTATAATCATTCAGTTCTACTGCAAGTTGGGTCGCCAATTTCCATTGACTAGAATTAACAACAAAATGATCTCTCACTTCAGTAACAACGAGTAATGCAAAGCGAGAGCTGGAGACTCTTTCACATTCATCACACTCAGATAGTAATCGCCTTCGTTGTACGCCTTCCGTGAAAGAACAACTTGCAAGAAGCACTACAGTTCATGACTAGCTCTTTATCTACTTCGATAGGAATGATGTTCTTTCGCTGAACATACAGTTGCCGTATTTCCTCCCAACAACCGGCCTTTGCCATTCCAAACAATCGAAGAATATCATATCGAACATCAGTAATCGAATACTGCTGTTTAAGGCTACGAGTGAAACTAAGGTATTCTACAATACAAAAGAGCATGCCGATCACTATCCTCTCTTCGTCGTGCCAAAAGATTAGTAATTGTGTTATAGAGGGAAAAGTTTAGAATGGAAGAAGAGAGCTGCAACTGGACTTTGAATAATGCTATTTGGTTTTTAATGCACTATAATCAAGAATAGGGAGAAACACTACATTCACATCAAAGTCATTAACTCCTGGCAACAACATATCACAACACTTCTGAAGATCAAACATCTTTGCTTCGACCTTTTCGCTTTCATCTAACTCAAATGGAGAATTTTCTTTCATCAATGTATCCACATCGTAAACGGCGTTTCGGAGCAATTGATAGAACACCGTTTTGAAGTCACTTACGTGCATAGCATATTCTATTAGTATATCATAGTATTCTGTTTCCTCATAATATTGTTTAAATACATCAACTGCCATCGTCTGCTCACTAATCAAATCAAACCATTCTTCTCGACTTTCCATACTACATATGAGTTCTAATCACAAATCTGACTGATCTCCTGTAAAGCAAACCACTGCAAAGACAAGTTCGACATCTTCAGTTTCGACTGCTCTGCGCAATGCCTCTGAGTATTCTCCAATCTTCAATAAACAAGCAACAGCTAGCGAAGGGTTTGGCTCGAGCAGAAGAAGACTGATTGCCAAATCTGGTCGAATATCATAAATATTGAGAATAATGGGAATGATCGGAACCCGACCTATTTTGATGATGTTGGTGAACACAGTAGCTGCAAGAGATTCGGATGGTTCTGTGGAATTCTGAATCTTCTTGGTGGCCCAATCCATTGTTACAATTCCACGAAATTCATCGAAATACCCTGGTTGTTCCTGTTGATAGATGCGATTACTGTGACTATTATAGATGTCACAAAGATGAATTGCGATTTGATGTTTGTTTTGGAAGAGAAGTCGACTTATCACAACAGAAAATGTCAATTCGCGATATTCAGCCATTGTAAGTAGTATTCCTTCCTACATCTCAGAGATGATTGACAATTAAACTTGACGGAGATTGAATAGAACCTTGATATTGCTGCAAGTGAAATAGAGAATGTTACATAATGATTGCATAGCTGATTGCGAAGGAAGGAAACGAATTGCAAGGCGAAGTGCAGATAACAGTTCTGTGTTTTGTGGGCTGAAGTTATCCCATTCACAGTACTATTTGATGAAAGAAGATGAAAACAACACACTTTCAGCAATTCCCGAATGACTTCCATCATCAGCTCTGGAGAGATGGATTGATACTCTTTCACACAGCTTTCATCTCCAGCTTCATAACGTTCATAAATATGAATGAAGAAGGAAGGATACTGTTTGTATTGCTTCACAATTGACAAGTGAGCAGGGATTGCCAAGGCACATGACATGTTTTGGCGTAAGAGCCATACATTCTTCGCAGTAATGATTCGCAATCCATCGACTTCTTGTTGGAAAATCAATTCTTTGAAGGAATGAGGGATAGAAATCCAATCCATTCCTCCGTGAATATTCAACTTAGAATAAGATATAGAAATAAATCAAACAGCAAGAATGCGGGTATGAGAAGTGGAATGTCGATCTGTCATAACAACTGCAATACAACTATCATTCAACCAGTAGATTCCATAAACATGGTGAGGAAGAAGTGATTCCTTCTCTCGAAGCTTACTAGTTGAAGTGTCTTTATTCAACACCCCTAACTTTGATAATTGACGTGATATTTGGAATTCACTACAATGAATCACATAGTATCGTAGTACCTTCCATCATCCGATTCGATCTCTTCTTCTGACTTTTGATCCTCTTCTTTTACAAACTGACACTTAAACAGCGGATATTTGCAGTCATTATCAAAGACCATCTAGTTGTGAGGGAATGCATCCAGACATACCAATCTGCTTTCACTACTATAACACGATAATGCATGAAATGGATGGAGAGCAAACTGTGTCAATGGCTCTTGTTGTGGCTCCTATTCCTCACTTCATTCTCAGATATTCACAAGCAACATTCGAGTATTATTGCTGGTACTGTTGACAACGAAAATGATACCTTTGAACGGACCAGATAGAACTGAGATCAAAACACTCGTGTTTCGGGAAGAGATGCATGTATCTGGAAGAATCCCAATAGCTTTGATCTCTGACTTTCTACATGTAATCTAATTCCAAGAAACACACTTTACATCTTCGGGAAGGCTTGGAGCTTTCTTTGCTAACGAGCCAGTTACATCGGACGTGAAATAGATATCATTCTCAGACGTGATTAGACAACATGTCAATCCAGATACTAGGGCACTTTTCACTTTTATTCCAGCTTCAATATCTTCTTCGCTGAATATCTCAATCATTCGCCGAGGTTCACTGTTGGGAGTGTAAACCAAGCATCGACAATCCTCCAAGAAAATACAGAGACGCTGATCTTCTAACCAATGTGTTGCAACGATTTGATAAGACGGAGAAAGCACATCTTCCACGAGAAGTGTGCCACATCCATCATAGATTGCAAAATCACGATCTTCGTTCTCGTTTCTAGGAACAAGAGCAACGTAATTCCCAAAAGGAGCTGTGACAACGAAATAGGGAGAAAAGTCGTCGATCTTCCATTTCATATCTCCGAGAGTTGTTAATATCCATGTATCCATGATTATTCGGATAGAATAAGATGAAATGTGTGTGGATTGTCTATTGGTACATTTAGGCAATGCAGATGAATGGATTGGGGTGTTTCTTACTTCACTGAAAAAGTGAACAGATGCTTCAACGCCTTATTCAAGAATTCAAATAAATCTTATAGAACCGCGGTTTTGCTTAGAAGGTAGATGAGTTGCGTAAGACTTGCTTTCATAAGAGTATTCGATTTGAATCGACACGTTTCCGTTTGACTCATGCCCCTACCTGGTGCGTGGTATTCTGTTTCCTCTTTACGTATAGTAAAAGCAGCGTTTAACGATCTGAGTGAAGCATCTGAAACGCAGCCATCTCCTGTTTTGCATTTTAAAAATGTTCCGAAGATAGCTTCCAAAGTCCGTGTTTTTAGAAGGAGTAACGTTTTAGCACGACCTTCTTCAGATTGTGAATTCCTTTGGACCTGTAGAGATTGTTGTGATCCTTCGTCCGAAGGAACAAGTACGTGGTGGTTGTGGAGCTTGATGTACAGGCTCTTGTCGAAATGAAGAATTTAGATGATGCAATTGCTCTTTATGAATTTGCAAAGAATAACTCCCTTTTGTTGCATAACTCTCCCATGAATGTGAACTATTCTGTTCATAAGCGTTTACAGCGCAATCCTCTGGATTATACTCCGTGTCATATTCTTTTAGTTACTATTTGTGGATGTTCTGATTTTCCTCTCTCCCTCTTCCAGATGGCAAGTGTTGGAATGACTCCATAAATTGACACGTAGATTTGTAATAATGTCCACAAAGTTCGGAAGATCTTGATGTTTCATCATGAAGCTGGACCTCAAGCACTCATTCAGTTCCGTACATCTCAGGAGGCTGAAGAAGTCAAGAAGGTTCTCCAGTCTCAGGTCTTTCACATCGACAATAGTGTTGTTACTTTTGAAGTGCAGTTTTCCAAATTTGCTGACCTTCATGTGAACCAAAACAATACCTTTTCATGGGATTTTACAGAGGTTGCAAACATCGATCCTCCATCGATCCTCCAGTCTGATCTTCGTTCTTCTGTTGAGGTCACTACTCCCATTTCTTTCTCTCCAGAGCCTTCTTTTCCTCAACCAGCTGCTGGATCTCGTTCTCCTTCCAGTATGAATTCGCGCCAGTCTGGGACTATTTCCCGTGGGATGGTTTATAATCAGTCCATTCCAATCGAGCATACCCGATCGGAAGTTCGTCGTAGTGCAACTGATTCAGCCTATCTTGACATGAGTAAGATTGAATGAATAAATTGAGCGTAGGCGGGAGTACTGACTCTCTTCGTCTACTCAAACCAAATCGTCCGTCTCTTCTTTCATCTTCACGTTCCTTCTCTCCAAGTGTTCTGGAGTCAACTCGTTATACTGCTCTCTCTCCTCGTCAGTCTTATTCCTCTGAAGGATATCATATGAGTGAGCCTGATTATGATGCACGTAGTCGTGCTTTCTCCTACAATGGAAGGAATTCCGGAATTCAGATCCCATAGTTACTTCACTCTCCCAGCTCCCTCTCGACCCATACCTAATATAGCATCAGGAGTACTTCCAGTTGCACC
>JABLTK010151940.1_pt1 | contig 14351 bp, 13 predicted proteins | sample 7160131 | NCBI WGS metagenome assembly JABLTK01 (sample SAMN14651221, study PRJNA627086) | human gut metagenome | isolation source: feces | host: Homo sapiens
AGCTGTTTTGCCTCGCGCGTCGTCTGCGGCGACTGCGGCGCGTTTTACGGCAGCAAGGTCTGGCACAGCACGGACGAATACCGGCGCACCATCTGGCGTTGCAACAATAAGTACGCTGGCGAAACAAAATGCGCAACGCCTCATGTAATGCAGGAAACGCTGGAAAAAGCCTTCGTGCAGGTCATGCAGCAGGTGCTTTCTCAAAAAGATGCGATCCTGACCGCCTGCCGCGAAGCGCTGGATGAAGCCTTTGATACTGCAGAACTCGATAAGGCTGCCACGCGGCTGCAGGATCAGGCGCTGGGCATGGCGGGGCGCGTCAGGCAGCTAGTGGAAGAAAACGCCCGGGTGCAAAGAGATCAGGATGAGTTCAAGGAGGACTATGAGGTGCTGCTCGCCGAACACACAAAGCTCAGCGAGAAAATTCAGTTGATTGCGGAGCAGAAAAGGGATAAGGCGGAACGACAGCAGCGCATCGAGCTATTCCTCCATATGCTGGAAGAGCAGAAAGAGTGCTCAGGCTTTGAGCCGGGGACGTTCGTAGCGCTGGTAGATAAGGTAATCATTCAACATGACGGGCGTATGGAATTCTGCTTCAGAGACGGGATGAAGTGTGTGTATCCACAATAAAAACAATAACGAAAAGGCCTGATAGTCTCAGCCTGTCAAAAAAAGGTCGCAAAAAGCGGCTTATTCTGATATAATAGAGTCTGTGATGAAAATGCTGAAGAAAGAAACGGAGCGGCGGCAGGCAATCGAAATGCTGTGCACGGATATGCTGGTGCCGCAGGAGCATCTCTTGCAGAAAATCGATGCGGCGGTGGATTTTACGCACATATATGAGCTTGTCGAGGATTTGCCACCTTAGTAGTATCCTTGATTTTCAATGACTTGAAGCCATTTGGGATTTGAACAATAAAGCCTTGCTCATTCTTTTCTGGTGCTGCAAGTTTGATACCTTTTCGAATCTCATCAGCAGGAGAAACTGAATGATGCTGCCATACGCATTGCAAGTTTCCAGTACTGTTCCCAATCATCACCAAATGAATGATCCATACCAATTTCTTTATTCTTTATTGCTTCAAGCTGTTTTGAATCAATGCACAATGCACAAAGCTTGGGCTTGCGGAAATTTTGCCTGAAAACCATGCTTGTGTTCCAAGAGCTGTTTTGCATATAATATGGAATTCTTGGAATTCTTGTCAGAGATTGATACAATCTGACAAGAATTCCAACGAGCGGTAAGGATCTATCGAATTTCAGCCGGAAAAAACGGCGGTTGTTGTTAAGCTGAAAAGTCCCATTCAATATTAACCACAAGGGTCAACATTGAACAGAGAATTCACTACGGGCAAATGGAGGTGTCAAAATCGATGGGGGAAAGAATAGAAGGTACATCAAGCCCGAACTTTTCACGTAAAATTTTGCAGAGCATGTTGTACGTGCTGTTCAAAATAGGTACGCCATTTTTCTTGCAAAAAGCGGCGTGCCGGAATTCTCGTTCGCCGTGTGTCATGACTGGGACGCTGGGATCGACGGGATCGGAATTCCGAAGTGTCAGCAGATACTTATTGACATGATCTTTGATGGCGCGTTTGTCGCCAAACAGACCAAAATCGATAGCCATAAAGACCTCTGAGTTATTATCTACATATGGATTAAACCGGCGTATATTGTTGCTGCAATCGCTACTTTCAGAAGAAGAGAGAAGACTGATGATACAGCTTCCACTTGATGTAATCAACGGGCGTACTATGTTCATCGCAAATGTTGCAGCCTGCGACATCAACACAGCTGTCAGTTATACCGAGTTTGCAGAAAAGTGTGGCGCAGATGCAGTTATTGCTATGGCTCCGTGGGCAGGCGATGTGGATGCTGCTGGTATTGAGAAGTATTTTCGCGCAATTGCAGCGGCAACGTCACTTCCGGTCATGATTCAAAATGCAGGCTTGCCCAACGTAGCGATGGGACCAGAACGTATACTCAAGCTCTGTGAGAGCGTGGAAAATATCTCGTGGGTAAAAGAAGAAGTGCCTCCGGGACCTGTATCTATCGACAATCTGGTCAAAATTCGGACACCATCTCTGGAAGGCATCATGAGTGGGTTTGCTGGAGCATATGCACCGCTTGATTTTGCAGCAGGTGCGATAGCAACAATCCATGCGTGCGAGTTCTGCGACCTTGTGCAGAAGGTATGGGATTTGTTCTTTGCAGGCAAGGAAACTGAGGCTCGTATGTTGCATTATAAAATGATGCCTGCGATTCAACTGGAGCTTCTCTATGGAACGAGGTTCAGCAAAGAGATTATGATTCGCAGGGGTATTTTCAAAAACAGTTACGTCCGCAATAAATGTGGTGCGTTATCTTCTGTGGCCATGCGAGAGATAGAGCGTGTTTGGAGTGATATGGCTCCCCTGCTTGAGACACTGTAGGAAAGTTGAGGTACGAAGCGATGAAACGAAAGATACTCATTGGTTTGAATCGATACGATTTTGACCCTTCAGGAAACCATCGAGCAGAGAATTACTTGCGGGAACATGGATTTGAGCTCTCTTTTTTCGAAGGCGAAAATGATCACATGCGTAAGGCGGAAATGATCGAGCGTATTGGAGATTGTGACGCATGTATTCATTATGGATATCTGGATAAGGATGTTCTTGCAGCCGCGCCAAAGTTGAAATTGATGACTGTTATGGCTGTCGGTTATGATACGGTTGATGTTTCAGCCTGTAAGGAACAAGGAGTACGCATTACGATTGCGCGCGTACCCGAACATGCACAAGGTGTCGCTGAAGTTGCGTTCACATTGCTTCTGGTGGCAAATTATGATGTGATTAAGCGCTATAAGGAAACGACATCAGGACATTTTCACCAGTATGTGGGTGAGCAGATATATGGAAAAACACTGGGAATCGTTGGCTTTGGGTGGATTGGTCAGCGACTTGCCAGACTGGTGAGAGAATATGATATGCGTATACTGGCATATGACCCATATCCTAATCCACAAGCTGCGTTCGCATTGGATGCTGAGTATGTCTCATTGGATGTGTTATTAGAAAATAGTGATTTTGTCAGTGTCCACGTACCAGGAACGCCGGAAAACTACCACCTGTTTGACGATTCTGCGTTTTCGAAAATGAAGCGTGGGGCGCATTTTATCAATACTTCGCGCGGAGTAAATGTAGATGAGGCTGCGCTTTATCGAGCTTTGGTCTCTGGGCGTTTGAAGAGCGCTGCATTGGATGTTATGGAAGGAGAGGGGGAAGGGAAAACAAGTCCACTGTATGCGCTAGACAATTTTTGTGTTTTGCCGCACACCGGTGGGCATAATTTGCGAGCACGCGATGCCATGATTATGCGCTGCGCAAAGAATATTGTGGAATTTTTTGAAGACGGAATAGAGCCACCGTTCCAGTTGTAGAAAGTTCAAAGTTTGCACATTGTTCTTCGCCAACTGGTTGATCAGTGAGCCTGTCAAGAAAAGTGCAGTCGAGAAATACCTCAAATAGCGAAGCTGAAGGATTCCTTGAGCCGGAGGTGACGGCCGGAGACCAGATCAGACTTAGGCAGCCAACGCGTCAGCGATGCGGTCTTGGCAGGTTGTCGGGAAAATGCTACACTGGAACAGCGACGGAATACAGATGGAGATTGGCAGATTTCCATCGCCATCGGTGTGCAGACCAGAGCATTTTCTCGGCGTTCTATTAAAATAAAACTGGAGAGAATAGGAAAACAGTCTGTTCCGTTTTATCATCCAATGTTCAAGCCACCTGTCTAAAATGCATTCTGCGCCGGATCTCCGGCGACTGGTCGCCCGGGTTGGCGGTATAGACATGAATCCAGTTGTAGCAGACGTACACATATCGAAACATTGGCAACCTGACTTCTTCTATAGTCAGACGATGCGACGATACGCTGCTATACGATAGATCAGTTCCTTCTTTAGCGTGGCGAAAAAGCTCTCTATGCGGGCAGCGTCATAGCAATACGTGACGCCGCCCAGACTCTGTTTCAGATCCTGTCGATCCAGTTCGTTGAGGAATGCATTATTTGGTGTGCTGAATACAGCGATCACTGTGGAGAATCGCACCGCGTACTGGGTATCGACCCGTCATGTCTCTGACTGTATCGACGCACCACCTTCTTCATGTTATCCCGCATCTCCAGCGACAGGATGTCTCCACCAAAACAGTCCATAATCGGCGATATGTACAGTTTCCCATCCCTACATTACACCTGAGTGACGTCTGTCAGCAGCTTCGAAAACGGTCTTTCCGCTTGAAAATCCTGCTTCAACAGGTTCTCTGCCGCCATCGTCGCTGGATCAGCTTTTGTCAGGTTCTTCGGTTGACGCTTGCGCGCGTACAGCCACCCGTTTTCATGCAGGATCCGTTTGATCCGATGCTGTCCAGCCTTGATTCCGCTCTGCCCGAGCGCCTACTGCATTCGCGGTGCTCCGTAGTTCTTATTCTGCGGATGTTCATCGCGTATCTTTTTCATCGCTGAAGAAAGAACTGCCTCCCAGTTCGGTTTGTTTTTGCATTGAAGGTGTCGGTAATATTCCGACTCGCGCACCCGCAGCGCTTTGCACCGCTCGTGTACATTCTAACGCTTTCCGTTCGACATATCCATATCGCAGTTTCGCCGCTCTTTTCCTCGGTTCTCGGCGAAAAAGCCCGGCGCGTCTTTCAGAATCTCGTTCGTCGGCTGATTCCTGTGCATCCTGTCTGCAAACGCCTGATTGCCCTGCGCCTTCCGCGCCGCTCTCGATATGATATCCCAAGCTGTGTTGCTGCCTACTTGACTCCGATTTCGTCCGATAACCATACTGCTTCTTCTTTAGAGATCTGCTCGTATGCCATCTTACTCTCACCTGTCTTCTACATTCTATCATCTCTTGATGGATTTTGTGACTGTACTTTTATGGTATCTCACTCCTATTCGTCGGCCAACTCCCAATCCATGCTTCGTCCCACCGCACGATGCCAATCAGCGATGCGACGCTTGCGTGTCAGGGCATCCATCTGTGGTGTAAACACGCACTGATACTGTCGTTTTTCACAGAGCTGATTCGTATTTTTCCAGAATCCCACAGCAAGCCCAGCGAGATAGGCGGCACCTAGCGCGGTGGACTCATGGATCACCGGTCTAAGCACGTTGATGCCAAGCATATCCGCCTGAAACTGCATTAGGAAATCATTTACGCTGGCACCACCGTCCACGCGAAGAGCGTTGATTCGGCTGCCACAGTCCTTTTCCATCGCGCTGACTAGATCCATGACCTGATAGGCGATGGACTCCTGTGCCGCACGTACAATGTGCGCTGCGCGCGTGCCGCGGGTGATTCCAACGATGGCGCCGCGTGCGTGCATATCCCAATACGGCGCACCGAGACCGGTAAAAGCCGGCACCAGATACACGCCGCCGTTATCGGATACAGTAGCGGTAATCTGCGCGATCTGCCTGGTATCGCGGATCAGACCCATCTCGTCGCGCAGCCATTTCATCACCGCGCCGCCGATGAATACGGATCCCTCCAGTGCATACTGCACCTTGCCATTCAGACCGATGGCAATAGTGGTTAGTAATCCGTTATCGGACCGAATAGCTTTATCACCCGTATTCATCAGCAAAAAGCAGCCTGTGCCGTAGGTGTTCTTGGCATCACCGGTGTGGAAGCACGCCTGACCGAACAGCGCACCCTGCTGATCGCCCACCATGCCGGCAATCGGCACCTGCTTGCCCAGCACGGTCATTGAGGCACACACGCCGGAATTGGCACACACGCGGGGCATCATGCAGGCGGGTATGTTCAGTTCACGAAGCAGGCGATCATCCCAGCATAGTTTGTGAATGTCAAACAACATCGTGCGCGAGGCATTGGTGTAATCCGTGACATGAACCGTGCCGCCGCTGAGCTTCCATACAAGCCAGCTGTCGATGGTGCCGAACAGCAGATCGCCGTTTTCGGCAGCTTCCCGCGCTCCCGGCACGTTGTCCAGCAACCATGCAATCTTCGTTCCCGAAAAATACGCATCGATTTTCAAGCCTGTGGTAGCCTGCACATATTCTTCTAGTCCTCGAGCCTTAAGATCATCGCAAATTTCTGCGGTTCTTCTGCACTGCCACACGATTGCGTTTGCAATGGGTAACCCCGTGAGGCGGTTCCAGACGACCGTTGTCTCGCGCTGATTTGCGATGCCTACTGCCTTGATATCGCGGACAGCGATGCGAGAATGCACGACCGCTTCATTAACTACATCCAGAACGCTTTCGTAAATTTCCATGGCATCATGCTCGATCCAGCCACTATGGGGGTAGATCTGTGTAAACTCCCGCTGACTGACGGTGACGATGTTCTGATTTTCATCGAACAGAATCGCGCGGCTGCTGCTTGTGCCCTGATCAATCGCCAGAATATAACCTGCCATTTTAAGACCTCCGTTTGTAAAATACTCAGATTGTGCATTGCATTTTTCCCGAGAATCGTTTATAATATATTTAAGCATCAAATTGTTGAGATTATGAGTGTAACAATTTAGCGGTTGCTAAATTTGTTGTACTCATTTTTTGTGTTCAGATTCCAATATCTACCAGATTCAAGGAAGGAAGTAAGCAAATGCAAGATGTAATCATCATTGGATGCGGCGTCATAGGCGCAGCGTGCGCATACGAGCTGTCAAAGTATCGTCTGTCAGTGACCGTGCTGGAGGCAAGTAATGATGTTGCCAACGGCGCGACCAAGGCAAATTCCGCCATTATCCACGCCGGATACGATCCGTTTCCGGACACGAACATGGCGCGGCTGAACGTAAACGGCAACTTCCTGATGGAGATGCTGTGCAGGAGGCTGAATGTTCCGTTCCGGCGCATCGGCAGTCATGTGCTGGCATTTGATGCAGCTGATATGGAAACGCTTCGGAAACTGTATGACCGCGGTGTTCGCAACGGTGTTCCGGGGCTGCGCTTACTGAATGCAGCCGAGGTGCATCTTATGGAGCCTGGCATTGACGATAATGTAACCGGTAGCCTGTATGCCCCCACCACGGGAATCATCTCTCCCTGGGAGCTGTGCATTGCGCTGGCTGAAACTGCCGTGTGCAACGGCGTGCATCTGAAGCTGAACGCTCGCGTGACGGACATTCAGCGGGAGAATGGCGGTTATCGCGTAATCACTGCAAATGGTGTATACAGCTGCCGCTATCTTCTGAACGCGGCGGGCATATACAGCGATCAGATTCATGATATGGTGTCCGCGCCGTATTTCAGGATTCAGCCCAGTCGCGGCGAATATTTTCTGCTGGACAAATCCGAGTGCAGCCGTACGAATTCGGTGCTGTTCCAGTGTCCGAACAGTCTAGGCAAGGGCGTGCTCGTATCGCCCACAATCCACGGAAATCTGATTGTTGGTCCGAACGCAGAAAACCTGTTCCAGCCCGACACATCCACCACTGAGGCTGGTCTTGCATTTGTGCGCACAGTGGCACAAAAATCCGTTCCGCAAATCAACTTCCGCGAAAACATCCGCAATTTTGCTGGAATCCGCGCCAACCATTCGAGCGATGATTTTCTGATCGGGGAATACGCCGATGCCCCCGGCTTTTACGATTTGGCCGGCATTAAATCTCCTGGGCTGAGCTCGTCCCCCGCCATTGCACTGGAAATGATCGAATGGATGCGGGAAAAGATGCCCCTGGTTGAAAAAGAAACGCACCGGCTTGCTCCCAGACCGGTTCCTTTTGCCGCGCTCTCCGATGATGAAAAAAACGCACTGATTGCAAGGGATCCGCGTTATGCACATGTGATCTGCCGCTGTGAAACCGTCACTGAGGGCGAGATCATTGCCGCGATCCGCGGTCCCATTCCTGCGGTAACAGTCAACGCTGTCAAGCGCCGTGTTTCAGCTGGCATGGGCAGATGTCAGGGTGGCTTCTGCGGGCCTCGCGTACTGGAAATATTGTGCCGCGAGCTGCACTGCGATCCTGAACAGATCATGTTGGAGGAACCTGGTAGCCCGATGATTAATCCAAAAGATACGGAGGAAAATAGAACATGAAAAAATGTCAGCTTGCTATCATCGGTGGAGGCCCCGCAGGACTGGCCGCTGCACTGCGTGCCCATCAACAAGGCATTACAGACATCATTATTCTGGAGCGCGATGTTGCTTTGGGCGGCATTCTGAACCAGTGCATCCACAACGGCTTCGGACTGCATCGATTTGAAGAGGAGTTGACCGGACCAGAATACGCGGCTAAGTTCATTGATCTGTTGCGCTCTACGGTGGTAAAAGTGTACACAGACACCATGGTGCTGAGCATCAACAACAGCAAGGTGATCCGTGCCGTAAATCCCATAGATGGGTGTTTTGCTCTTCAAGCATCCGCCATTATTCTGGCGATGGGCTGTCGTGAGCGCACCCGCGGCGCAATATCAATTCCGGGAAGCCGCTGCGCAGGTATCTATACCGCGGGCACGGCACAGTACCTGATGAACATCGAAGGCCTGATGGTCGGCCGTAGGATTGTGATTCTCGGTTCTGGCGATATTGGACTTATCATGGCGCGAAGGATGACACTAGAGGGTGCCAAAGTGCTTGCATGCGTGGAACTAATGCCCTTCTCCCCTGGTCTCACGCGCAATATTGTGCAGTGTCTGAACGATTTTGATATTCCACTGTATCTCAGCCACACCGTGACAGACATCCGCGGCGACGGCCGTTTGGAATCTGTTGTCGTATCGAAGGTCGATGCACATCGCAGACCGATTCCTGGCACCGAAATGAAGTTCGACTGTGACACGCTACTGCTTTCCGTGGGATTGATCCCTGAAAACGAGCTGACCCGCTGCGCAGGCATTGCAATCGATCCGCACACCAACGGACCAATCGTGTATAACAACATGGAAACATCCGTATCGGGCATATTTGCCTGCGGCAACGTGGTGCATGTGCACGATCTGGTGGACTTCGTATCTGAGGAATCCGAGCGTGCGGGAGAGGCTGCAGCCGCGTTCATTCAGGGCAGCAAACCCTTTGGCGGTCACGCCGCAAGAGTACTCGCCGGTGACAATGTAAGCTACACGGTACCACAGCTGATCCGCACCAATGCCAAAGATGCGCATAACGTGCGTGTATCCTTCCGCGTGCGCCGTTCCTTTGAAAAAAGCAGAATTATCGTATCTGGTTCTTCGGGTATTATTGCGACATTCAACCGTGGTCGTATGGCGCCAGGCGAAATGGAGCATGTCACCATCCCTGGAAAGCTCATTCCCACCGAGGATCGTAGTGAGATTATCGTATCTTGTGAGGAGGTAGAAGCATGATTCAGAAAGTTATTTGTACCTGCTGTCCGCGCGGGTGCCACTTGCAAGTCAGCAGGGATCCGAGTTATAATGTTATTGGGAACCATTGTCCCAAGGGCAGGGAATACGGCATCGACGAGGTGACTCAGCCCAAGCGCACTGTTACCTCTACCGTAGCTACGGAAGGCGGCAGCCTGAAGAGGCTGCCGGTGCGTACCGATCGTCCCATCGATAGGAGGGGTATTGCGAATGTAATGGTACTCATACAAAACACGTTTGTCAAGGCTCCGATTCGGCGCGGAGATGTAATCCTTGAAAATATTGTGGGCTCTGGTGCGAATCTGATTGCCTGCCGCGATCTAATATGTAGCCCGAAAAACACCATGTAAGGTGGAAAATCCCGATGAAAAGCAGTATTGATATCCCCGCGAATCCGGTTATCGCGGCTGTTAAGAGCGAACAGCAGCTGGTGCGGGCTATTGAATCTGAGTGTAATATCATATTTCTCCTATTTGGAGATATACTGAGCATTTCCCGTCTCACCCACAGAGTATCAGAGGCAGGTAAGCACCCCATTGTGCACATCGATCTGGTCAACGGACTGGCTGCACGCGAAATAGCCGTTGATTTCATCGCTCGTACCACCTGTGCCGAAGGGATTATATCCACTAGGCCCACGCTGATACGGCACGCAAACGAGCTGGGGCTGTTTACGGTTCTGCGCGTGTTTGCGCTGGACTCGATGGCGTTGGAAAACTTGCCCCGGGAGCTGGAAATAGTAGATCCGGATGTTGTGGAAATTCTTCCGGGATTGATGCCAGAGATCATCCGCAGGGTATGCAATTCAACACGAACCCCTGTGATCGCTGGTGGTTTGATCTCTAGCAAGCAGGAAATCATCGCCGCGCTATCTTCGGGTGCGGCTGGTGTATCGTCTACGTGCGAATCTACATGGTCCATCTAGGATGCACATCCGTGTACAAAACACTCCCATCTGCCCAAACAAACCGACAGATGGGAGTGTTATTGTCCTCAAAAGCCCTACCCCCAGCGTTAATCTCATTAAGAAAGACAATCTGACCAAGAGGCAGGCTCCGAGAGAGAATGCTGGAGTCTGCTTCGCGAGCGCGCAGATTTCAAAACGAGCATGCCAACCGCGCGGAAGTTCCTCCGCGAAAAACAAATGCAGCAACTTAAACTCATCCGGTACCAATGACATATTCAGAAAGACGCTTCTGCCCATCACAAAGATGGAGAAGCTCATGGGCAAGCAGGGGGTTGCCGAGATCCTTGGCAGTCTAATTGTAAAGCCTGTTGGCAAGCCCACACTTACTCCTTCGTCGGACAAGCGCCCTGTGATCACCAATGCAAAATAATTTCATTGATATTCAAGAGGATTAACAATTATGGCAAAGCAGAATAACACCAAGGTTGTTATGTGAATTTGCTGGGAATGCGCGAAATTAACGCAATAGAATTCGTGCGTTTTCTATTGCGTTAAACGCACGCGTGTGTTATAATGGTTGCGTCGGAGGTGAGATTGTGTCCAATATTGGTTTCAAAGAAAACCTTATGAATGAGTTTAAAAGTGACAGAACTTGTTTGCCCGATAGTGACATCATTGATGCGGTTGTTGCCTTTGCCAACACCGATGGCGGCGACTTATATTTAGGCGTCGAAAATGATGGAGAAATTACCGGACTACACAACAAGCATAAAGATATCACACAACTTGCAGCACTCATTGCCAACCGAACAGTTCCGCCGGTTCCTGTTCGTACAGAAATTTTAGAATATGATCTGCCGGTATTGAAAATTTCTGTTCCCAAGCGCACCAGTGTGGTAGCTTCCTCGGACGGCAAGATTCAGCGACGGCGGCTCAAACCGAATGGTGAACCCGAAAATGTACCAATGTATCCATACGAAATAACCGCCCGACTTTCCTCTTTGAGTTTGCTTGATTATTCCGCACAGCCCGTTCCGGATGCTACTTATCAGGATCTTGATCCTGTGGAACGCGAGCGCTTGCGGAACATCATTCGTTCCTATCGTGGAGAAGGGGCTCTGCTGGAACTGAATGACGAGGAGTTGGACAAGGCATTACAGCTGATCACAATTCAGGATGGAACCAACGTTCCTACATTTTGCGGCATGCTGTTGATTGGCAGGAAAGAAGCACTAAAACGCCATATGCCAACAGCAGAAGCATCCATACAAGTTCTTGTGGGCACGGATATCAAAGTGAATGAGTCCTTCTATTTGCCTATTCTTGCGGCGTTTGAAAAAATATCGGACACTTTTTCTGTATGGAATCACAGCGAGGAAATGGAACAGGGACTGTTCCGCATCACGATTCCCGACTACGATCCTAGGGCCTTCCGTGAAGCACTGGTCAACGCCTTCTGTCACAGAGACTATTCTGTTCTTGGTCGCGTTCTGGTTCAAATAACGGATGAAGGAATGAACATCAGCAATCCCGGCGGATTTATCGAAGGCATCCGAGCCGACAATTTGCTGGATGCAGAACCCCATGGCAGAAACCCGGCATTGGCTGATGCAATGAAACGTATTGGTCTTGCCGAGCGTACGGGAAGGGGAATCGACCGCATTTTTGAAGGCTCCCTGCTGTACGGCAGATTGCTTCCGGACTACTCAAATTCTACGCAATCCAGTGTGAAACTGTTTATTCCAAAAGGGCCGACTGATAAAGCATTCATCTGCATGGTTTCTGAAGAACAGCAGCGCCTTGGACGCTCTCTGCCGATTCATCTGCTGCTTGCACTGGATGCAGTAAAGCAATTGCATCGTGCCTCGATACAGGATGTCGCGGAAAGAATTCATACCGATGAGAGCCGGGGGCGCGTCGTTCTTGAAACCCTTGTAGAGTCTGGATTAGTAGAGCGCTTGGGCAGTGGCCGCGGACGATACTACATCATAAGCTCGAGGTACTCCCAAAAAACAAACAGTGCCGTTGAATATGTGCGAAATCGAGATATTGATGCGCTTCGGCATCAGGAACTGGTAATACAACTGGCGCAGACGAAGGGGGAAGTTACTCGTGCAGAGGTGGTTGAACTTCTGCATGTGACACCTCCTCAGGCATATAGAATTCTGAAAAAGCTAAAAGATGCTGGGCAACTATCGTTGGAAGGAAACGGCGCAGGAGCCAGGTATCGCACGACAAAGCAAAGAAACGCACGCGTGCGTTAAGGAACACACGCGTGTGTTTACGCGCGTTTCTTTTGCGCATTTTTAAGAGACGTCTCGGATATAATCGCTAGGAAGAAAACCTCCGGCTGATAGGAAAAATGACACAACAGAGAGAAAACTCTTGGGAGAGCACTCCGTATTTTGTCCCTCCTGTCCCCGTTGTGCCGGTGCATCAGGACGAACACCACAAAAATGCACTACGCCTGCAAAGCATACAGTATTGAGGAATTGAAGCGGCTTAGAGAAAAATACACGTGACACTTGGAAGATGAACTGTCGAGTAAAAGTGTTAAGCTGAATGAAAATGAGGATTAGCTCATTTTCAGGCTTCCTGAAAGGATGGAGAAACCTTGAAGCTTACTACCGGTCCTGTTAAGAATGCTGTTTCTTTGGGTGACATGTTTCATGATACGCTATTATCTTTTTTCCAATCCAAAAATCCGAATGCTACGGATGAACAGATTGCTGAAGTCGAAAAAGGGATACGGGAACTGATCGAAGGTGTAGCTGACTTCTGGCATGAAGAGGTATCCAAACCGCTGATGGCTATTGAAAAGCTGGGGAAAAACCAATATGTTTGCTGGGAAGATCCAGGCAAGGAAGGATATGCGAGTATTCTTGAAAGCAAAAATCTGGATGAATGGATTCTGGCATGCACGAATGAAGCAGAACTGAAGGAGATGGTAGGCGGAGCATTGATGCATCCGCTGCTCCAACAGCATACGCAACTTATCGAACAGGCCTTTCATGCTTATGAACGTGGAAGCTATGCACTATCCATTCTGGGTATGTTGGCAGCAATTGATGCGCTTTTATCCAATGTTAGTGGAATGATTAGTTCGACCGGAATGATGCAGCGTATAAATTCGATTTTTGACAAGCTCAATCAAAAAAGAGCCGTGACAAAACAGGAAATGAAAAATTTATGCTTAGGGTATACAACGGCGGAAACGTTAAAGAGACTGACAATAACAAAGAATTTTGACGAATCTGAACCTAAGGATATCAACAGACATTGGCTTATGCACGGAAGATCTCGCAGAGAAATATCGCGGCTAGATTGCATTAAGATGCTGCGGCTGATTAATGGCATTCTGCTGATGCATGAATTGGCGGACGCGAAACTTGATGAATAATCTTGTCGCTATAAACTGATTTGGATGAAATAAGATACCGGGTGCATTGCATCCATTTCTGCACCTGGCAAGGTGCATCGTCCCCTGTATCATAGTTCACCAGATTAGCCAACAAAGTCCTCATGTTTTGATACAAAGCATGAGGACTTCTTTTTGCATTTATAGACTGATAAACCGTCAGAATATAGGCTATAACCGCCAAATACGGGTTATGGATGAAAGAAATATGCTGTTCCGCGTCATTTTATCGAATGAGGTTTTCCACTCTCCGGCTCTTTTTAGTCTCCTAATACCCACTTTTCGGGGTCGAAATCAGAGATTTATCAAGAAATGCACCCTACTTTGGACGGTAGCAGGGTATCGTCCACAATGCGAGGTTTCGTCCAAAGTATCGCGAAATAGCGTAAAATATACCCCTGAAAGTGGACACGCTAAAAGTCCAAATCCCAATTCGTGGACAAAGAAAAGTCCAAACCCCCGAATAGTGGACAGTGAAAAAGAAGTGCCGCCTCTGTACTCTGCTATCATATGTCATCCATATAATCCACCAGGTCACCATGGATTTCAAGGATATCATCTATGCTTATTTCTTTGCCTGCGGAGCGTTCATTCGTCGCGAGAAAAACGAGCTTTCGCTCCACAGGGTCAACTGCCGCACTTTCCCCGTGTATTCCTGATACGAGCCGCCTTCCTTCTTTGCATCCG
>JABLTK010073443.1_pt1 | contig 14342 bp, 14 predicted proteins | sample 7160131 | NCBI WGS metagenome assembly JABLTK01 (sample SAMN14651221, study PRJNA627086) | human gut metagenome | isolation source: feces | host: Homo sapiens
ATAAACAATCTTCACTAAATCTTATATCTTTATCTTTACCTAATTTACTTATCATTTCACTTTCTTCTACACTAGTAGTACCAATTAATACCGGTTGAAGTGTTTCTTGTGCTTTTAAAACCTCATTAATTATTGCTTTATGCTTGGCTTTTTTAGTTAAGTATACTGAATTTTTCAAATCTCTTCTTATATTTGGAAGTCTACTTGGAACTTCATATGTAGGCAAGTTATATATTTCATTAAATTCTTCGATGTTGCTCGTACCTGTCATTCCACTAACACCACTTTTATATTTACTTATAAAATCTGGATAAGTACAAGTTGCTGTTGTTACAGTCGGAGCTTGAATTGCTACATGATATCCTTTTCCTTCTGCTAACATTTCTTCTTTTGCTTCTAATGCTTCGTGTAAACCTCTTCCCCTTCTTCTTCCTGGAGTAAGCCTTCCAGTACTTTCATCTATCAAAACTATTTCTTTTCTAGGCTTTTTATTAGGTTTTACTGGCACACTACTTAAAATATAGTGCTCTCCTTTTTTGTAATAATATTTTGCTAAAATACAGTTTTCTACAGCTATTACATAATTCATATAGTTTTCTTGTTCTTCTATACTTAATTTAGATACATCAACATTACCATATATTTTTTTATATAATTTTTCACTGAATATTACTCTCTGATCATCTAAATATAATAAACAATCTTCACTAAATCTTATATCTTTATCTTTACCTAATTGGTCTTGATTTTCTATTTTACAAGTAAGTGTGTCAGCAAGTCGCATAGCTTTTCTGTACATTTCTCTATTTAAATTGTTTCTTCTTTTGAATTCTTCTTCACCAATATCAGCTTTTCTCTGTCCTGGATATGATCCACTTATTATAAGCGGGATAGTTGCATCATCTAGTAATATACTATCAGCCTCATCTATAATTGCATAATTAAAAGATTTTCCATAATTACTGTCATTTTTGCCTTCTGGATTAAATACTCTATCTTCTTTTTTTGTAGCTGTATTATCAAGTAAATAATCAAATGCTAATGTTTTAGCTGTACCATAAACTATATCACATTTATATCTTTCTCTTCTTTCATCTCTAGTCATTCTTTCATTACCATATACTACAGATGATGATAAACCTAATAAATCATATACTGGTTGTGTTTCTTTTAAATCTCTTCCGATTAGATAGTCATTTGCTGTTATAACATGTACACCTTTTCCATCTAATGCATTTAAATAGGCTTCAATTATTTGTATATAAGTTTTACCTTCACCTGTTTTTACTTCAGCTATTGTTCCTTCTCTCATAGCAAGTGCAGCTTCTATTTGTACATCATAAAAACTAATATTAAGAGCCTGTTCAGCTGCTAAATAACATAATGCTGTTGCTTCAATAACATTATCTTCAACAGTAGTTTTGCCACTTCTTATAGCGGCCATTAAAGTTCTACTTCTTTTATTTATTTCTTCTTTGCTTATACCTTTTTTCTTATAATAATTTATGGTTCTTTTTACTTCTTTAACCATGTTTCTTATTCTTCTTTGATTATTCCTAGTATAATTTCCAAATATTTTGTCAGATAAACTCATATTCTATCACCTATTCTTATATATAAATGATATCATTTTGATGCTGATTTTTCAATAATCAATCACTTTTTTAATTAAAAATCATATTTTATATTATTATTACTTGACAATAAATGAATTATGCTTTATAATAGCGAGCTTGTAAAGCAATGGGGGGTTTGGTTGAAATATCTTTATTTCTTCCAAAAATGATTTGCTAAATTTTGGGAGGAATTAAAATGAAAAAAGTTTTATCATTTTTAATGGCTTTTTCATTATTATTTAGTACAGTTAGTGCTACTGAAACTGAACTAAACAATGAAGAAGTTAAAAATGAAGTTGTTACTAATGAAATAACAGAAGAAGTAAAAGCAACTAATGAAGAAGTTACTGAAAATAATCAAGAAAATGATTACAAATGGTCTGCTATACAACCAGGAACTACTACAACAAGTGATGGTATTAAAATTGATTATGAATATAAAGGAACAAATAATCAAAATCAACATGTATTTGGATTAGTTTATACTATACCTGAAGATTATGAAAAAGAAACAATTACAATCAATCCAGAAATATTTGAAGTAATTGGATGGGCACAACATAATGAAGAAAAGAAAGTTCCATATATATTGCCAACTCAAACATTAATAGTAAATGTAACTATAATTAATAAATCAAAATATAATTATAATTACGATAAAAATTCTTTTGTAATATATCCATACACAGCTGATGAACAAGAAGCAATTAATTATAAAAGATTAGACTCAGATCAAAAAACATTTAATAATGAAGATGTTACAGAATTACAACAATTCGTAAGAACTGATAATGTAGCATTAAGAAATCTAAATCTTAGTAGAAGTGAAATGAGTACTGAAAATATCGATAAAGCATTAAAAGAAAAAGGTTACAAAGGTTTTGAAGAATTATGTAAATATTATCTAGACTTCTTTAATGATTTTTATGGATATGGTAAAAACGGTAAAAATAAAGTAACTAAATTATCAGATTTTACACCATCAGAAATAGCAAATGGTATCTTTGGTGGATTTACTACAAAATATCTAGAAGAAAATGCTGAACTTATTGCATTACATTTTGATTTTACATTTAATTATGGTATGGGAATTTCATTAGGGGATCAAAAAATAGATGATTCTAATCAACATGAGTATAGTGTTGGTGAATATATGAGAAACGAATCTAAAGGTGACGATAAAATAGAAGAAAATATTGGAAATCTTAAAAGCAACGATAAAAAAGATATCGATATGAACTTCCATTTTAGTGGTCCATTATTAACTAATGCATGGCAAGGTTATGAATTAACTGGACATAGTCACTTATCATATACAGCAGCAAAAGGAAATTTAACTGTTAAGTATGTAGATGAAAACGGAAAAGAACTAGCTGATACAATTTATAATAGCGAAATGGTTGGTAAAGAATATACAACTGAAGAAAAAGAATTTCAATATTATGAACTTCTAAAAGTTGAAGGAAATAAAACTGGTATATATACTGAAGAAGATACTCTTGTAGTATATGTATATACTTATGTTGGTGGTACTGGTGGAGATGATCCAGACTTCCCAAGAACAGGTATTGAAAGCAATAATATAGTTGAAATTATTTCTATGTTAAGTTTAGTAGCACTTGGTACAACTATCTTACTTAAAAAGAAATTAATGTAATAATTTTATAATAAAAATCGTACTTTTAATGGTACGATTTTTTATTTGTTTTTAATTAAAATATAAACTCATTTTAATTTTTCTATTGCTTCAATAGATAATCCAGTAAACTTAGATATTTTTTCTATAGGTTCACCTTCTTCAAGCATCTTTTTAGCCATAGATAAATTTGCTTCTTCTCTACCTTCTTCTTTTCCAAACTCTCTTGCTTCTAATTTATCCATATAAGCATTATCTTCTTCTACACTCATCCATCCTTTGTAGTATTCTTCTTCACTCATATTCATTAGTTTCTCACTAAAATCTTCCATAACTTCATCCCCATTATTCCTAATGATTTCTTTTCTCTCTTCAGAGTTAGTTATTATCATTGATAAATATAAGTATAACTTATCACTTACATCTCCATTATAACATTCATATAATATTTTTTCCATATTATATTCTATTATTTTAAAGTTCTCTACAAATTTTCTTTTATCATCACTTTGAATATAATATTCTCTATTTAATTCAGTATAATTACATCTTCTATTTATATTTATTTGATACTGTTCTTCCTTTTACAAATACATTTGGTACCTTAAGTTCTGGATTAAGTATTATCATTTCTTCTATCATTTTATTTTCCTTTCTTATTTAAGAGAACTTTAGGCCTATATTTTCCCTCTAATATTATTATTCGAAATAAAATGATAAAACACTTCTTTTTTATAAATTATAAAATTAAAAAGATAATCATAAGATTACCTTTTACTCATTGTCAACTCTTTTACCTATTACTAACATTAACTTACCTTTATATTTACCAAATAAACATGTTTGTAATACTATTATTTTATCATTTTCAGTTAATTTAGTATCAGTTTTAAATATGCTTCTATTTTTAAGTCTATTGAAATGTTTTAACCAATCACTATTTTTAGTATATTTTATATTCATGTGTTCTTCTGTTCCAACTTTTTCGCCAATAACTATACTAAATATTTCATATTTTTGAATTTCATTATCTACTTTGAATTCTATATATCTATGTTCTTCAAAATAAGCTTTTTTTAAATAATTTTCAAGTGTTTTAAATGGAGGATTATACTTTTTATTACTGTGATTATGACCATATATATTTATTTGTTTACTGTCTTTATTTAACCTATAATCCATAAATGTACTTCCAATAACACTTCTTTTTTTACTTAATGAATACTTTAAATAATATTGATTATCTTTTGTTTGTACTACTGGTGTATAAATTTCATTATCTATATTTAATATACCAATAACATCATTATTATTATATTTTGTTTTTAATTCAGCTATTTCTTCTTTTACAGTTTTCTTAGGTATATCAATATCAGTAGAATTATTATCAGGTTTTACTAATTTACTTTCATCTATTTCTTTAATAGTAATTTCTTCTTCTTTTCTCTTTTGAATTAGAGAATAGAAACTTATTATCACAACTATAACTAATACAGCTATTATTATATTAAAGATTAATTCTCTTTTGTTAGATTTTTCTTTTATAACTTTATCAGTTTTTTTATTTTTGATTTCACTATTTTTATTAGATTTATTTTTGCTAGTTTTATTTGTGTTATTTGAAACTTTTGATTTTTGTACAGTCGTCTTCTTTTTTGAATTAGTAGTTTTTCTCTTTTTAGTTGTTGATTTTTTCTTTTTAATATTCTTTTTTTTATTTGCCATATGTACCTCTATATTTGAAACATACCATATACTATTAACTGATATGATTCTTCTCTTTTTTCTACTTTTGCATTTACTTTATATACTTTATTTTTATCTAAATTAGTAATCTTTAATAATGCATCACTAAACATTACGGCTTCTATGGTACCATAATCATCACTAAATTTCAAGAAACACATGTTATCATTATTCTTTGTTTTTATCATTTTAGTATCTTCTAAAAATAATATTAGACTTATTATTTTATTATAATATTTTGATAGTTCATTTAACTTAATATATCCTTCTCTTATATATTTAGTTACTGGATGTTTAGATAAATAAAATCCATAATTATTTATTTCATTATCAATAGTTTCTATATCATTAAAATCTTCTATTTCTTGTAACATAGGTGGATTATCCATAACTATATTCAGATCTTTACAAAGCACTGCATAATTTATAATTTCATCTAATGCCCCAATTGTAGCTTTTTTATTGATATTAAAACTATCAAATGCTCCACAAACTATTAATGAAATAATTATTCTTTTATTTATATTCTTACCATAACATCTTATCATAAAATCATTAAATGATTTGAATTCGCTTTTATTTCTTTCATTAATTATTTCATCACTTACAATACCAGATATATTTTTAATTATATTAAATGGTAATCTTAAATTATTATTTTCATTATTATTTTTATCGGTAATAAATTCTTTTGTACTTTTATTTATATCAACTTTCAAAAATTTAATATTCATCTTTTTAGATTCTTCTATATAATCTTTTATTTTATCTGATGAAATATTCATATTAAGTAAGTTTCTCATAAAATACTTTGTATAATGGCTCTTTAGGTATGCCATTTGATATGCCACTAATGAATAAACTACAGAGTGTGATTTATTAAATCCATATGATGAAAATTTTATTATTAAATCATAAAGTTCTAAGGCTATTTTTTCATCATATCCATGTTTAATAACTCCATTTATAAACTTTGATTTAGATTTTTCTATTATATCAGCTTTCTTTTTAGACATAGCTCTTCTTATTAAATCTGCCTCTGCATAAGTATATCCACCAATAAGCCTTAATATTTCAAGTACTTGTTCTTGATAAATGATTATTCCATATGTGCTTTTTAAGATAGGTTCCAATTCTTTTACCAAGTATGTTACTTTCTTCTTACCTTCTTTTCTTAATATATATTCACCTATCATATCTCTTGGACCTGGTCTATATAATGCTATTGCATCTACTAATGTATTAAAATTGTCCACTTTTAATTGTTTTAGAAAGTTTTTCATACCACTACTTTCAAATTGGAATATTCCTGTAGTATATGCACTACTAAATATTTTTAATGTTTGTGGATCATTTAATGGTATATTATTTAAATCAATATCATAGTTATCATTTTTGATATCATTTACTATATTAGAAATAGTGTTAAGATTTTTAATTGATAAGAAGTCCATTTTTAAAAGGCCAAGACTTTCTATATATTCCATACTATAACCAGTCAAAATTATATTATTACTTTTGTATAATGGCATAAAATTATTAAGTGATATATCACTAATAACAACACCAGCTGCATGCATACTTGTATTCTTTTTAAGACCACATAGTTTATTACAACAGTTTACTAAGTATCTAATATTATTATTTTTACTAACTAAATTTACAAATGATTTATTACTTTTTAAACTTATAAAATCTTTTTCATCATTTATAGTTTTACATATATTATCAATAACTATATTATCATATTTAAGTACTCTACCCATGTCTCTTATTATTTGTTTTGGTAACATTGTATTAAATGATATAATTCTTGCTGTTTTATCATGACCATATTTATCACTTACATATTCTATTACATTATCTCTTTTAGTATTATCAAAATCTATATCTATATCTGGCATAGTAATTCTATCTGGATTTAAAAATCTTTCAAATATTAAACTATATTTAAGAGGATCTACATTAATTATACCTAAACTATAATTAACAAGCGATGCAGCTCCACTACCTCTTCCAGGGCCAACATAAATATTATGTTTTTTAGCATATAAAACGAAATCATAAACTATTAAGAAATAGTCTACAAAATTCATTTTCTCTATAACAGATAGTTCATACATTAATCTATTTTTATAAATATCTGGTACTACATTATTTAATCTTTTTTCCAGTCCTTTTTTAGCAAGAGCTTTTAGATATGAAAGGGAATTATCATTATATACTGGTATGTGTAATTTAGTTTCTGGTAGTTCTATATCTATAAGATTTGCAAATTCTATTGTAGTATCTGTATCACTATCACTAATATTTAATTTAAAATAACTATCATATATATTTATTTTTTCATCAATTGTTTTTGCCTCATCTATGTATTTTAAATATTTAAAATATTCTTTATCTTCCTCATCAAAATATCTTATCATATCCATATATACAATATTATCAGTTAATTTTGATGCGATTTCTTTAGTCTTTGAATTATGATATTTTATATAAATATTATCAAAGTATTTACTTAATTCTTCGTAATATTTGGCACTAGTTACAATTATTAAATCACTAGAATTATCTTTTATGTAATCTATACTTAATTTTTCTTCAATATTCTTATATGAAACTATTTTAAAAAGATTAGTAAGTCCATTATAGTTTTTAGCATAAAGTAACATATATAAATCATCTATTTTAATTTCTGTTCCTATAATTGGTTTTATATTATTTTTATTACATTCATTAATAAATTCCATTGTACCAAACATATTTGTGTCTGTTATTCCAAGAGCATATATTTCTTTTTTTGATGCAAAAGAAATAAGATCTTTAACTCTTATTAAACTGTTCATTAAATCATATTCAGTTTTAATATTAAGTGGAATATATTTCATTTGATACCTCAATTTAATTATACAATATTTTGGTCAAAAGAAAAAGTAGGAAACCCTACTTATTATCTCATATATATTTATATGTATTAGCTTTTAACATAAAATTTTGTTAATGCTAGTACTGATCCAGAATTTTTATACTTTTCTAAATCTTCTTCATTTTTAACGAGTACTTTAGTTACTACTGCTCCGTCAAACATATATGATATATCTGCATTAGTTATATCAAAACTACTAATATCTAATAAATCTAATCTTGTAGCTCTGAATGTTCCATCCATGTTAGTTACTTTTGGTGTGTGAAAGCTACTTAAATCTAGTGTTTCAATTTTGCTTTCCCTAAACATGCCACCTAAAGTTATAACATTTTTAATATATTTGGAAGTGCTATGATAACAAGTAAAGCAAGTATTGCTATTACTGCTAATAATTCCACTAATGTAAATCCTTTTCTATTTTTCATTACTGCCACTTATTTTATATAGAATTTTATCATATTTATATACAATTAAAAAGGATTATATTTAATAATCCATTAATATTTATTATCTATGTCACTAAAATCGACATTATCTATTTCTTCAATTACTTCTAGTTGATTTTCTATTATTTGTCTTAATCTTCTCTTTAGTACATTAGTATTTCTTTTTAATTGATCAGCATGATTTTGAGCTTTTTCTGCTTTTAATAAAGCATCATTTATTATTCTACTAGCATTATGCCTTGCTTCTGTAATAAGAGCTTCTGCTTCTTTTCTAGCACTACTTTTGATTTGATCACCAGCAGTCTCAGCAGTGAATATTGCTCTATTCATAGAATCTTCTATTCTTTCATAATATTGTATTTTTTCTCTTAATACTTTATTTTGCTCTTCAGTTTTCTTACTTTTGTTAAGCAAAACCTCATAATTATTTATAATATCATCTATACATTTCTGAACTTGATATTTGTCATAACCATGAAAAACTGTATCAAACTTTCTCATGCTTTCACCTCAAATATTTTATACTAATATATTACCATTCGTTCATTTCGTCTTTCTTACTTGCTTTTTTACTTTCCTCTTCTGAAATATTTCCTTCTATTTCAAATCCTTTTGGAGCACAAATAACAATGCCTGGACCTAATTTTTGCATAGTTCCTTCAATTGCATAAATTATTCCATTTAAAAAGTCCATTATTCTTTTTGATACATCGCTTGTTACTCTTTTAAAGTTTACTACTACTTGATTGTTTGATTTTAAATAATCAGCAATTTGTTGAGCTTCTGAAAAAGCTCTTGGTTCAACTAGTATTGTTTTATTTTTAAATTCTTTATTATTACTTTTTTTAGTTGTTTCTTTTATTTCATAATCATTCACTTCTGTGTCTTCTTCTTCGCCAGTAAATATTTCTTTTAATTTGAATGCCACTTTATATTCCTCCTTATTATTTATACAAATATATTTTAACATAAATATTTTTTAGTAGCAATAAATATTTCAAAAATAATAATAAATCAACATTATTATACAATAATATACAAAATTTTGATAGAAAAAAAGAGTTTTTTAGAACTCTAATTTTTCAGTAATATAATCTTTTAATTCATCTAAGCTTAATGTTATTTGTTCCATTGTATCTCTATCTCTTATTGTAACTGTATTATTATTTATAGTTTCATCATCTACTGTTACACAGAATGGAGTTCCAACTACATCAGCTCTTCTATATCTTTTACCTATTGATCCACTTTCATCGTAACTACACATAAAGTATTTTGAAAGATTTTTATATATTTCTAATGCTTTTTCATTGTGATATTTTTTAACTAGTGGAAGTACTGTTACTTTTATTGGAGCAAGGAAAGGATGTAATTTTAATACTTCTCTTTCTTCGTTATTTACCATATCTTTATGATAAGCATCACATAGTACTGTTAGGAATAATCTTTCAACGCCTAATGATGGTTCAACTACATAAGGAATATATTTTTCGTTTGTTTCTGGATCTAAGTATTCTAGATTTTCTTTACTATATTCCATATGTTTACTTAAATCATAATTAGTTCTTGATGCGATTCCCCATAGTTCTCCCCATCCAAATGGGAATTTATATTCAATATCAGTAGTAGCATTACTATAAAAACTTAACTCTTCTTTTTCGTGATTTCTTAATCTTAAGTTTTCTTCTTTAATGCCAAGACTTAATAAGAAATTCTTACAATATTCTTTATAATGTTTAAACCAATCTAATTCAGTACCTGGTTTACAAAAGAATTCTAATTCCATTTGATCAAATTCACGAACTCTAAATATAAAGTTACCTGGTGTTATTTCATTTCTAAATGATTTACCTATTTGAGCAATACCAAATGGCAATTTAAGTCTCATACTTCTTTCAACATTCTTGAAGTTAACAAATATACCTTGAGCAGTTTCTGGTCTTAAATATACTGTATTTTTAGAATCTTCTGTAACTCCTTGAAATGTTTTGAACATTAAGTTAAAGTTTCTAATATCAGTAAAGTCTTCACTACCGCAGTTAGGGCATTTAACATGATTTTCTCTTATATAATTGATTAATTCTTCATTATTAAATTTTCCAGCATCTTCAATTCCTAAGTCTTCTAAAAGTTTATCTGCTCTATGACGAGTTTTACAATGCTTACAATCAATAAGTGGGTCACTAAATGTTTTTAAATGTCCACTTGCTTCCCAAGTTTTAGGATTCATAAGTATTGCACTATCAAGTCCTACATTATTAATATCTTCTTGAATAAATTTTTTAGTCCATGCGGCTTTAATATTGTTTTTTAATTCTACTCCTAGTGGTCCAAAATCCCAAGTATTAGCAAGTCCTCCATAAATTTCGCTTCCTTGGAATATATAACCATAATTCTTACAATAATTTGTAAGTTCTTCCATTGATATTTTGTTTTCCATTAAAATCCCTCCATTTTCATTTGCAATTTCATTGCTGTTTCTCTTTCTAATCTTTCTTTTTCACATCTTTCATTGTGTTCTTCAATTTTTTTCATTATATCTTTATTTATAACAGCTGCAATAACTCTTTTATTGTTTCCTACTAAATATACTCCATCTTCTATACCTTTATTCTCATGTGTTTCCATTGTTATTGTTTCACTTCCAAAAACATAATCTAAAAATTCTTCTATAAATGGTATTTCAAATTCTGTTAAATCTTTTCCAGTTTTAGATAAATTGAACTTTATTGTTCCCTCTCTAGTTATACAATATGAACTTGTTTTACCATAATTTATCATTAAACTATATGTATTATTGCAATTGTTATACAGGAAAGCTCTTCTACTTTTGATATATTTTTCTAATATTTTTGCTTTCATTTCTTCATCGGCTACATCATTTAAAATAAGAAGTCTACCTGGTTCTGTCCCGGCATATACAACATTTCCTCTTAATCTACTATAGTCATCAGATACATAACTAATTCTACTATAATCTAGGAATTGATCAACTATTAAGTTTTGTATTTCTTTATCAGTTTTGCCTCTTAGTTCATCACTGAATCTCGCCATAAGTGGTACTGTTTTAATTTCTTTTCCACTTATAACAGCTCTATCTTCTGAAATAGATATTGAATCATAACTATTTTGATCTAATTGTTTTAAACCTTGTATTTTCATATAAACCTCCAATAAATAAAAAAACTTCTAAAATATTTATAGGGGTCCATAAGGACGGTTCCACCCTATTTATTCTAGAAGAATCACTCTTTAGTTATAGCCTCAGTGCTTTGCCATCACACTTTCATCGCTTACGAGTTATAGTTTAGCACAAAACCTTATTTATTTCAATATTTATTTTACATATTCATCACAAGGAGCAAAAGTTTTTCTATGTTCTTTTATTATCCCATATTTTCTTATTGCTTCTATATGTTTTTTAGTACCATATCCTTTATTATGCTTAAAATCATATTCTGGATGTAGCTTGCCTAGTTCAACCATCATTCTATCTCTTGTTACTTTAGCAATTATTGATGCTGCTGCAATGCTTTCACTTTTAGCATCTCCTTTTATAATTGATGTTTGTGGTATATCAATATCAAGCTTAACTGCATCAATAAGTAAATGTTCTGGTCTTACATTTAAATTATTAACAGCTTCAATCATTGCTTTTTTAGTAGCATTTAATATATTTATTTCATCTATTACATCCTCACTTGATATTCCTATTCCAACTGAGATTGCATTTTCCATAATAACATCATAAAGAAGCTCTCTTTTCTTTTCAGTTAACTTTTTAGAATCATTTATTCTTTCATCATAAAAATCTTTTGGTAATATTACTGCTGCTGTTACTACTGGACCTACAAGTGGACCTCTACCTACTTCATCTATTCCTGCTATATAATTTATCCCATTATTATAAAGTTCTGTTTCAAATTCTTTCATTTTATACCTCTTTACCGTTATTTAATTCTTCTATTTCAAATTCTTTAAATGCTTCGAGTATTTCTTGTGCAACTTTTTTATCTAAATTTTCTATTAATATTTTTGAGCATTATTTAGTGTTATTAGTATTTCATATTTAGTTTTATCATTTGTATTCATTCCGCCTAGTACTGCACCAGCTGTACCAAAAAAAGCATATCCTACTATTGCTGATTTTAAATTAATATGTTCTTCCTCTTCATGCTTTCTTAATTCAAAAGTAAATATATCTTTATACTTTAAAACCATATAATTACTTATTACAGGTAACCATATTTTTCTATTATGTTTATCCAATATGAATAAACCATATATATTTTTATCTATTTGAAAATCTCTTAATATATCTATTTTCTTATATTCAACTTTTGATTTAAACAAACCACAATAATATTTTACTATATATGTTTCACCATTAGAAAAATCTAGTGTTTTGTAACTGTTTTTTAATCTTCCTTTCAATATTTTAACTTTATGCTTTTTATTTGATACATTGATATAATCAAATTTATCTAAGTTAATTGAATATTCTTTTTTATCTACTGATAAATGTATTTTTGATGCAAAAGAAACTGATTCTTTATTACAATTATTTATTATAAGTCCCATTTTATATACCTCGTTATAATCTATCTTCTATTATTTTTATTATTGTATCTTGTACTGATCTCCAAGTGTTTTTTAAACTGTCATAACTTAGAGTATCTTCAACTTTGTTTAGTGGAGTCCATATAACATCGTGTGTATCTGTAGAATCATTATCACTTTTACCCTTATCGATTGCAAAGAACATATAACAAACACAATTTTCTCCTTTTGGTGTAGTATATCTTTCAATATAAGGTTCATAGTCATTTATAATTTCAGCAATTCTTTTAGTTTCTTCTGCTGTTTCTCTTATAGCAGCTTCTTTTAATGATTCGCCTTTTTCAACATGTCCCTTTGGAAAAGAATAATCATTTTGCTTTTTTCTATAAATTAATGAAATTTCTTTTGTTTCTATATTTATTAAGAAACAGCCCGCTTTTAAAGTTTCCATATTATTTCCTTTCATATATTTTTAATTGATATTGCCTTTACTATTTTACTCTAACAGTTTTTGAATAACTACCACAACTAATTGTATAATCTGTATATTCTGGATTGTTTTGATTGTAATATTGCATACCTTTTGATTTAGATATTTTTATATCACTATTAGTTGGAATATTTACTGTTTGTCCTTGCAATAACAAATTAGCTATATAATCAACATCACCACATGTACAAGAATACCCTTCTAGGTTATTACATATATTAACACTATCAAATGAAACTTCTTCACCATCTGGATAATATTTAAGCATTATAACAGATACACCATTGGAATTTGTAAATTCATTATTAACTTCAATAAGTATTGTTAACAATTCTGTTTTATAATATTCGTTATTATCGTTTGTTATTTTTAAATCTAAATTAAAGAATGTAGAAATATCTTCTTCTTTATAGCCTTTATCATTATAATATTCTAATATTTCATTATAATATTTCTTTAACTCTAATTTAAAACTATCTTCAATATTTACTTGACTATCATCTATAAGAGAAAAATCTTTTTTTAATAAATTGATATTTTCTTTTGTATACTTTTCTTTTTTATTTATAGTATTAGATTTAATATTAAGTTCAACACTATATAAAAAATTACTTTGTTTTTTGTTTGATAACATTAATTTAAAGATAAAATCAATATTAATATATTCTACACTAGAAATGTCATTCATTTCTTTTTCAACACATTCGTTATTTATATCACATACTTTATATTTTGCAGACATTGTTTGCTTTGATACATTCATTTCGGTAAATGATAATGGTTCATTAATTTCTTCTTTTACTTTTGTTTTATCACAACCTGTTAAAAGCATTATTACCAATAATAAGCTAAATATTTTTTTCATAATTTTCATCCTTATTTAATAAATTTTATATAAATATTATATCATAATTAAAAAATA
>JABLTK010006304.1_pt1 | contig 14339 bp, 20 predicted proteins | sample 7160131 | NCBI WGS metagenome assembly JABLTK01 (sample SAMN14651221, study PRJNA627086) | human gut metagenome | isolation source: feces | host: Homo sapiens
AAATCCATTTCAGTCAATTCTTCTCCTTCTGACCCTTTCAATACTCTTATTGAATGATTTTTCAAGTGTACGAGAATCAATTCCACGTTGTTCTCATTCTCTCTTCTGTTCCATGTCACCTCTACCACCTCTTCTCCTCTCTTACATACTCCACTCATACTTCCATTTTCAATATTAACTCTTATCATACACTCCTTCATTTCCTTCGAAACGGTAGTTGTCAAATACTCTCTCCAATCCTTTCTCCAATCCATACTGTTCTCCTTCTTTGAAACTGATTTTGCGTTATTTGCACTCATTTCTCATTAATATTTACTAATGCACATGAGCAAGATATGATGAACTCCATTTGTAACTGATTTTGAATCACGGGAATCAGATGTATATTTGATGTTGGCAAATAACTCATTTCAGTATTCCTTGTTTTCTCCTATCTAATCATTATTTGTCTTTAAGAGTCAATCCATAGATATTTATTGAGATATACAGGCAATCACTGGATTTGTTTTTTTTAATGAGACGAGTGTTAGAATTGCTTTATTTGCATTCTAATGTCTCTTCGTGAAGCTATAATATTATGATCATTCCAATCTTGAGGATCAATACGATCACTTTCCTGAGTACAACAAACACACCATCCAGTAATCCGTTTCATTTCTTTACATTGCGTACAATCACAAGGTACCTCTCGTTTCACAGACCTAAGTTGAGGTCGCTTCCAACATTGTAACTGACAATACTCCTCTGATACAGTTTTGATCTCGCTTACAGGCAATTCTCGAATCAATCGAACAGCTTCCTTCAAATATCCTATGACAACATTTTGATGAAAGATCTGTCTTGCTCTACCATTCATTCTTCAATTCATCCCTACAATTCCTGTCCATTTCTTGCTATTAGTTCATACTTTTCTGGATGTAGACTCGCTGACTGAAGAATCATCTTCACATCAGATAAATCATCCTATATTTCTGAAATTCGAGAAATACTACCTTGATTGGCACATAATGTACACCAGGCTTAAAATAGGATGAATACCAGTACTGTTGAGAAGAAGCAACTAACAATACGACCGTTCCAGTCAGATAATACAATGGCGCAAACTGACACTCAGGTGAATCTGGCATCACTCTAGTCATTACTAATTCTATTATGGATCACAGTGCAAATTGGCAGTTTAGCAAGGATTGACTATAATTAATACTTCAATTCATTCGTACAAGCAATGTGGATAGTTGTATGGAATGCTTTCCTATTATGAATTACTAAACAGATAGATTACCTTCATGTACCAACGAGAGTATTGGTTGTCGAGAACAGCATAGAGAGACGAATCAGATATCTCACTGATTCCTGATGGTCGAATCACACCAGCATCCAGAGTCTCTTTAGGCAATAACTGAAGTAGTTCTGTTACTCGATTAAGCTCTATTGTTCATTTTTGTTTCTTCTCTCACTTGATAAATTCCCGCGGAAAAAGATACGATTGATTCGATTACGAAAAGCAGCTTGCAAAGGATGTTTGTTGAATGCAATCAGCGGTTCTCGAATTGCTTCACATAGATCTTCACATCCAGGGATAGTTCCAGAACTCACCACAATCCAGTCACAGAGAAGAGGAATCGGAAGATCCAATGAGTTTGAATCCGTGACAAAGCTCAGAATGGGCATAAAGCAGCGTCGTGTAGGGACAATAGTGGAAACCAATGAATTGAGTGGAATGGTCTGCTCGTGAAGAAGAGGGCCCTGGAGACGATGATATTCTGTATTTGATGCATCATCTGATATGGAGATCATTGAGTCGATGTTTTGGAGAGAACGAGGTAGAACTGGTTGATCATACGGATTCACGATGAGAAAGGAGTGATCAAAAAGCGAAAACATAGAAGGAAGATGAGCGCAACGAAAGCGAATTAACGACTAGAAGTGAACGAAAGAAGATGTAAGCACATCAAACTCATTCACAATGTGTAGACGAGGACCGTCACACCACCACTGCTTTGAAGGCAGTAAATCAATAGCTATAGTGGAGCTTTGTGATGTCTATACTCAGAAACAAGCCTTAATCGTACAGCAAATCGGGATACAGCAAGAAGATCTGATCTAAATCGTTTCAACAATTTATCACCCCAGGTATTTTCAAAATCCATGTTACGAAGAAAGAGATTGTTTGCATCTCCAGACAATACACAACATTGACCGAAGGACTCAAACAAGTAGGAAACAGAGTTTCTGTAAAGGATTCACCGAATGACATAAAATTGGATATGGTAAGAAGTGCATCTACTCCATGACACTCTTGAAAGGCCCAAAACGATTTGAAATCATTATCTATCAATAACTTTATAAACAATTTTGCACAAATCTGTTGAAGAAAAGAATACTGGTAAGTATCTACAGTAATTTCCTTACTGCATGTCTGCTTTTGAATAGTAGCACTTAACCATTTCGCTACAGTATGCCAATCATAGGCTTCTGAGAAATCATGTCCTTTGACCGTTGCTTTCTTTCTACAAGGAAATACAACACTATAAAACTACTTTGTCGATCCCTTAGGAGACATGGACTGTTCCAAAAAAATGTCTGTCAAGTGAGTGCCGTAAACAAACAAAATAAATAGAACAACCATGTAGATATAAACAAATCATGTTTTCAATACTATTCTTTTGCCATTCATCTGCCTTCAAGAAGTCATACTTTCCGATATGCCGGACTTTCTTTACTCAATGCAAACCCATACAGCTTTGGTTCATACACCTTCAAAGGTTTGATGGGCACATATGATGGATAATGGATCAGAAATTCGAGTGGAAGCGATGTCCCAAAAAAACAACCATCAATAGCTAAGTATCATAATCAATCTCATTATCTTACACTCTGAATTCTCGTCCACTGGAACATACAAATCTTTACAACAAGGACAGTATAACTTATAACTATGATGACGTGATTCATTGGATAGACCAACCTAACAATGATCCAAACTGTACAAACGAACAGGAAGAAGAGGACAATTATTACAATAATATCGAGGACAGAAACCATACACACGTTCATCATACTTCTTTTTCTATCCTTTCAACTCTCATAATCTATCCATACCATATCTTCTAATCCATCTTCACTTCCAATATAACGTTGATGAATCAAAGAGTACAATTCCACAACCGATGTTTCCAATGCTTCAATTTTCTTCTTATCTATAGATTCAAATTCAGAATAATCTATTTACCTCGGATATCTCCAACGAGGATACTAAGCGCTTCTTCATAATCATCAACAATTTGGCGGAGTCCAGAAAGATTGAACTGATCCACTAAAAGTCAAAGTGAATTCATGAACCAACTGATGAAATCTACCGGCACATTGCAGATCCCTTCATTTCCTGGAAGGGAACAAAACCAATCAATCCAAGACATATATCGTTTCAGCGAATGACAGAATTTCGAATGATTTCGGTTACAGATGGGGAACCGCCATTTTCTCTCCGGAAACGGGATGAAAGTCTTTTTAGCACTTGGGAGCAATATTGGTACTCCTTTATCTATTCCTTGTCATCTGTAGGCAATCGTCAGAAGCATTTATTCACCGCCCTATCCAAACTCCGTTCATTTACGGCTATAAATGATACATCCTTCTTGTATGATACAAAAGCCATGTATGAGACCAATCAAAGTCGTTTTCTGAATGCCGTTTGTAAAGTGGAAACCGACCTTTCTCCAGTCGATCTACTTCGTGCATGCAAGCGTATTGAGAAGGAAATGGGTCGCGAGAAAACCTATAGGTCGGTGTTGATTTGACTTGTAACTTGCAGAATGGGACCTCGGATTATTGACTTGGATATCCTATTTTATGGCAACGATGTTGTTCACATCAACAAGGTTGAGGGATTCGATGATCTTGTCATTCCTCACGAGCGACTGGAAGAACGCGGCTTTGTACTGAAGCCAATGTGCGATATTGCTCCTGATTTTATTCATCCCGTCACCAAAAAGAGTATTCGTGAGATGCTGAAGTGTATCCAGACTTCGGACTGTGTTCGTGTATTTCCTCTTGCCAACGGAGGTCATCTGCCTCTAGAAGGTCGCATGCTGATTATGGGTATCTTAAACGTAACTCCTGACAGTTTCAGTGATGGAGGTTGCTGGAACAATCTCACCGTAGTTATGTTTGGTTGGTTTGATTCTTAGGCTGCTGTAGAACATGCGAAACAGATGATAGCAGAGGGAGCTGACATTATCGACATTGGAGGAGAGAGTACGCGTCCTGGAGCTGCTGCTATTACGGAGGCCGAAGAAGCTGAACGTGTTGTTCCTGTGATTCAAGCGTTGCGTAAGGCTGGAATCGAGATTCCTATTTCTGTGGATACCTACCATGCCTCTGTGGCAAAGCAGGCCATCGAAGCAGGAGCATCAATCGTGAATGATGTTTCGGCAGGAGAAGATGATCCCAAAATGATTCCTTATTTGGCAGAAAATGGAATTCCCGCGATTCTGATGCACAAACGTGGGAATGCTGTAACAATGGATCAACAAGCAGTCTATTCCGATGTAACTGCAGAAGTAGCTCAGTATTGTGTGGATCGCTCTTTCCTGGCATTAAAAGCAGGTTTGCCTCGTTGGTGTACTATGATTGATCCTGGTTTGGGTTTTGCCAAAAATGCCCAGCAAAACTGTACTTTAGTCAGAGAGATTCCTCGTTTTAAGGCAATAACGAAGGATATGCCTCTACTGGTAGAAAAGGAGGAGTGAACTGAAGAATAGATTGCTGCATCCAGAAAACGATTCATTGGCGAAGTGACTGGAGTAAAAGTAGCAAAAGATCGTGTGATGGGAACTGCGGCTGTGAGTCTTTTGAGTGCACAGGCTGGTGCAAACTGTGTTCGTGTGCATGATGTCAAAGCAACTAAGGAAATCCTTGATATGTATTATGGGATTTATCAAAGTAGATGGATTTGTTTGTTTTTGATAGGGATGCATTGAAAAGAGTTATAGACATGAATATGGCGAATCCAATCCCTTTCTGTAGGAAAAAGCCACTTTTGTCCACAAATATTGTACCATGCAGGAGATGAATTTCGAAGAGCGAGATTACTACGCAATTCTCGGTCTTCCAAGAACAGTACGAAGTGGTTACGAGAATTAGTATTAGGCAAATGCAGATGACATTAAACAAAAGTACAGACTCTTATCAAAGCAATTCCACCCTGACAAACAGCCGAAAGAGTTACAGGAATATGCAAATGAGTTCTTTCATCGAATTGAGCGTGCCTATCAAGTGCTAAGTGATGAAAAGAAGCGAAATTTGTATGATCAGTACGGAGAAAAGATATGAGGTCCCTTTTTCCCGTAATCCGTAGGCTGTGTTTCTTTATGAGAATAACTGTGAAATTGTGAAACGTGATGACGTAGTGATTTGATTTCTTTCATCATAGTAGAGTTTGGATACCATCAACGATCTCGTACATACTCTCTTCCAACAAGAATATGAAGCAAAAGCAGGACAATCTGGAAGCTATTCACTCACGGTTGATGTGTCATCTCTCTTCACATCTTCATCTAAACAGGCTCCAGTTGCAAGTCCTTTCTATCTACCAAGTCCTCCAAAGAAAGGACCTCATATCTCCCAAATGCAAATGGTTCAGGGAATTCAAACTCGCCTTTCTCCAAGTCTCTTCTTCGCTTTAACTGGAATGGCAAATGTGCAAGGGATGGGAGGATATGGAATAGCAAATCTTACTCTTCAACATAACCTCAGTCGTGATCAAGCTCTTTCATACACAGTATTAGTTGGAGCGCGCTCCAAAGTAGCTGTAGAATTGACTCAAGCTCTCACAAGTTCACTTCAGGGAAGTGTATCATTGGGCTATGGAAGGCAAGGAGCTGAAGTTGAATTGAAACTTCTTCAACAGTTATCAGACAAGTTGATGGGAACGATTAGTGTGTCTCTGGATGAAGTTGTTAACTGTATTTTGCATGGTGAGTATAATACGCAGTATTCACGTTCCATTGTTGAAATGTTTGTTGGTCGGGATTTGGGGATGAAACTGTCACATTTACATACATTGAATAAGAAGGAGGGAACAAAAGCCAAAATAACACTCAATGGAGGTATATCAGATTTGAGTGTTGAGGGAATGATTGGCAAGGATCTGACTCCCTTTAGTAAGATGAATTGTGTAGTAGTGTTAGGAATGAAAGGGATTTCCTTGAAGCTGAAGTATCAGCGTGGAGGAATGAACTTCACATTGCCAATCATTTTGAGTAATACTATTTCTAACGTTTGGGCATTACTTACTGCGTTTTCAGTACCTCTCATACTGAGTGGTGGATGGTGGTATTGGAATCGATCGACTCAGTCTACACGAGAAAAGAAGTAAACATGAGAGTGTGGAGTGATTCGTAGTGATGAAGAGATGAAGCGAATAAAGGCGTTCAAGACAGAGCACAAGCGATTGGCTGCACTGTCACAACAGCAAATGATGCTTTCAGTAGCGAAGAGGTCTCGTAAGCAGGAAGAGGCATGCGATGGATTGGTAATTGAGCTGGCTGTGTATGGTTATGAGTCGGCCATTCATAACCCAGTGAAGGTCCAAGCATGTGAGGATGCTATGGATGTGACTACGGCTCTTCAATTTATGGTAAAGGATTCTCATTTGAGATTGTATGCTGGAAGCAAGAGAGAATATATGGGAATGTGGGTGAGTGAGAAAGAGGATCTGGATGATCGTGTAATGTTGATTGTTCGATATCGTTGGAAAGGAAGTGTATGGGAAATTGAAGTAACAGATGAAGAACCTTTGTATTTACCAGCCTTCCGAGCGATAGAGATTGGGAAGAATGAGATAATCAGTGCTTTATGTGTTTATTGAAGTACACTTGACATTCGTTTGTTTTTGAAGTACGCCATAACAAACAAATGATAACCACAAATTACAGCATGTGAGTCTTCTCAATATGTCGATATTCTTTCTATATCTCATCTCAAATTCATTCACTCACATAGACAAAGAAGAACACAACTACTAACACCACAGCCAGTAAAATGAATGGAATGACCCATGCACCTTTGGTCTTCTTCACCTCCTGTTTCATACTTGCGTCTAACATCTTCTCTAATACCAGAATTCTATCAATCATGCAATCCTCCAATCAAATACCTATTCGAGATCTGTGTACTAATTGAAGAAGAAACCCTCTTCTTCAATGATTCTTCCAATTCTTCAATCTTTGTCTCAGATACATCTCCACGTGTTTGTAATTTTCGAATCATTGAGTTGATGCTATCATCAATTGCTACTCTTCATTCATTATATTCTATATATACCTGTTAATGATCGTTCTAATTCACGTTTCAGCTTGTTTATCTCATTTTCTCTCATTTCACCTAATTCACTTGCCATTGCAAAAAAAGCCTTATCTTTTGGATTCAACGTGTTCACATCAATTGATTCCTCTTTCAATAGTTCAGCCAAATGTTCTTCTCGCTCCTTTGAAGTGAATACTACGTCTCTCGTTTCAGCCACTTCTGAGACACCCATCAAGGTTTCCACGCTGATCAAATCATGGTTATCAGCTACTTGTCCTGTGGAACTACTGATTCCAATGTAAGCTTTACTCCACCAATCCGAGGGAAGAGCGACCGTTTCACTGATACAAGATTGATAGAAGCCAGTTCCTTGCGAATCCACAGTTACACGAATCAACTGTTGATCACCATCGTAGGCAATACGAACAGAAGCGAAATTGTCAGCCTATGTAAAATGAACAATCAATACTCCTACAGAGAAATCTTGACGCTTTTCATAGTAACGATAGTTGGAATAACAACCAGGATGGTAGACATCAGGACGATAGGCATGTTCATTTGTGTTATTACCCAAATAGAGACCCACATCTCTGTGGAAACGGAGATACTAGATATGAAGAGAAAAGAACACTGATACATCCTGATTTCTGTACGTGGCAAAATCTACTGCAAATCCAACGAACTGATCTGAGGCTCCATGCAACTTACCCTATAACTTAACCAATGACGAGAAATCGACTTCTTCATAGAAGGGCTTATTTGCAAAGAAAATAGTCATACCATCACCATACAAATACTCACCCTAATCCATAAGAAGAGGAATCTAAATGCACTTGGCCACTTATACGGAATTTGACAGTCGTCACCCATTTATTGGAAGAAATAGGACTGTCATTCCAGCAATAGCCCGTCTTACTTTGTCGATCGGGTGTTAGACGGATAAAGAACTCCTTGATATTGGCATCTCCTCCACAACTCCATCCCTTGATCTTTCGATTTCCTTGCAATGAACTATCGATTCTAAAACCTACCGGACCATCCATAGTTGTTAAAGGGAGGAACGAACGAATGAGGCTCGCTTATCTCCTCCGAGAGCGACACAGTAGAGCCAATTAAGAATAACAGAAAAAGCGTGTTCATCTTGGTGTAACAAGGTTTCTTATGACAAAGTTCCTTCGACTGATTCAAACAAACACAATTATTCGGTATCCTTCAATACAGACTCATATTCACCTAAATCAAAGGGTTCAGTGCTCACATCTTCCATTCCCTCACCTACAACTAATAAAGCCTCATCTTCTTTACCATTCACATTATCTTGATAAGTCTCTAAAAACTTATCTACATCATCCAACTCATCTGCTCCTTCAGCAACTGTCTCATCTTGTGTTTTAGTTTTCATTGAATTCAATTCAATCTCCAGTTGCGATAGTTCATTTACATACTAAACATTATTTCTGATATCCACATCCACATCTCGATTCGCCTCGCTCTTCATAGCTATTCCTCAAACCTCCTTTCTACTCCTACGTTCAGCAGACAATCGTTTTGATGACCGTGAAGTCCCCACAACAAATGCTTCTACACTCTCATTCCATTAACACTCTAACCCTCTTTATTTTCTGTATTCATCATTCGTGTTTCTTTCCTTCGCAACACTTCACTCCATAGTGCTGAAGATTCCTTTGTGATTAGCATTTCGTATGCATCCTCCATAGGACTGGTTTCATCATCTGCTGGTTGGAACTCACAATGAAGTTGAATAGAGAAGGGAGTCACTGACCTATCCAACTCAGATGGTGACAGATCCAATTTGAACAGTTTCACAAACCCTGTATAGAACTGACAACGGAACAGAGTCACAGGTCGATCTGTATAAGCAGGAAGATGACGAACACGAATGAATACGTTGCCCTACGATATAATTCCTTCTTTAATCCCTACCTGAAGAACAATATTAGGAACGAATAGTGTACCATCACCAGCATTTATAGGAACCACAGATCCACGGTTTTTACTTCCTTTCACATATGAACTATAGACCAAATGATCCTGACGATACACTTCTAAGAAGGGAGAACAAGCTCCATCACTCATATCAGGTAGACCTTCAATTGCTACTCTCGTCAGTTTCATAGCTTCAGGGGAAGGACGAATACCCTGGAGGAGATTATCGAAGTACTGAAGATACCGACGTTGTGAAGGAAGAATCACATCCTCAGTCAGACCTCGACGATCAAGTGAGACTGCCAGAGCCTCAGTTGGATTGTTGAACCATCCCATCCATGTCATCACACAGGCACATAACAGCATCGTTCGACCTCGACCATCCTACAGTACAGACATTCAACAGGACTTACATAACAATGAATTACAGCTACATTTTCTGGATCTGCCGTTAGCCATGCTTCCACTGTAGTACAGATGCGGACTAATAAACCGAGGGTTGGAGCTGGATAGCCATGGAAATCATAATTCTCAACCTGACCGTGGAAGATCAATGTGTCATACGTCTCTTCAGCAAGATTGAAAAGTTTGTAATGATTGGCATGACGTGCTTCCAAATAATATGCTGTCATGTCTGTTTTGTTGACAGATGTTTCAACTTGACGAGTTTTAGGATTCCCAGGATAACCCATCGCTACAAAAATGAGTCAGTTTTCATTGCTACTTACCAATCAAGTTGTTAGTAATATATGTCATATCTTTGGGTGTTTTAATAATATTGTCACGAAGATACGCATTAGCTTTGTCACTTACTACATCACAAGAAAAGTCTCTAATCTTACATTCATTTGATGCTGCTTGGAACTGCTGAACAGACTAGAATATAGACAACCAAAGACGACATACAGTATTAATTACACTCTTGCTAGTTGAAAGAATCTTGGTTGCCGATTCCTTTGCAGACTCAATCCACTTTGAAAACATAATTCACCAATAGTCTTTGTATGAAGTTGTATAGTCAGTTCAATATAAGTCCCGTGGGAGATATGATACAGAAATTGAGCCTATTTCCGGAATCCGCATTCATGGACTCTACCACAAACAATGGAGCATAGCCACAAAGCAGGCTCACTAAAGCAAGTTAATAAGTCGCATAAGCAGGTCAAGGCTTCAAAACGTTCAAACAAGCTAAGTCTTGGAGGGCGTGTTGAAAGTGGCAATCGCTTGAGTATTAAGGAGAAGTAGGATAATCTAAATCTAATAAGACAAATAGGACGCAGAATCGGAAGGATCGTCTCAACGAACAGCGTCAGCTCCGAGAGAATAAACGTAAAGAGTTTATTCAGAAACGTAGAACTGGTATTTTAGGAAATGGAGATCCTTTATTGGTAGGCGCTGGAAATGCGTTTCCTTCCGCTGTTGCACTGATTCCATTTGGGGATAATGTCGATACACGAGTATTATTGAAGAAGATTCTGGACGCGTGTTCTGACTGTTCCATTCGTTATTCTCCTTTAGGTCAAGTGGGCTATCGATGAAAAATTGATTCAGTAGGATGGAATTGGCCAACCTGTAACTGTTATTCTCCCCAAATTCAAAAGTCGTCTCACCTTCCTCTGTTGTACTCAGAATTTGGAAAATGTGCTGGACACGTGTAAAGTGGCTGATATTTGCTTGTTTGTCTGTGATGCATCTGCTGGAGAGGAAATGGTGATTTCTTCTCAAGCCGATCTAATTCTAACTACACTCCGAAATCAAGGACTGCCCACAAGTATGGGAATTATTCAAAACCTTGAAGCACTTACAAATCAGAAGCAACGAGCCAATATGAAGAAGTTTTGTTCTCGGTGAGCTATAGACGTTCAAAATAACCAATAGACTCTTCCAGACAGAATTGAATCCTGATGTCAAAATCTTTGAAGATTTCCGTCTGGACTTGTTATTACGAGCCTTAAGCGAGTGTTCTCCTTCAGTTTTGCACTGGCGTCAGCTCCGTGCTTACATGTTGGGTGAAGAGGTGGCCATTGTACCTGATAGCTCTCTGGAGGAGGCAAATCTCCCTGTCTGTGACATTTGTGTGCGTGGTTACGTACGTGGAGGTCCATTCACGGTCTATGATTTTGCTCACATAACAGGTGAGGGATCCCACAAACTTGCCTATGTGAAGGTTATGCCTGACCCATCACCTGTGAAAGCAAATCATATTCCACTGGAAGAAGAACTAATAGTAGCTGAAAGTTTGCGTGAACGAGATTTGATTGAAGAGGAAGAGGTGGACGTGACTCAGGTTCAGCCCCCTCAATGGCCAACACCAACAGAAGCAGTATGGTACTGAATGATGGATTGAGTGAATAGCTGGAAGACCATGGAACGATTCGAAACACTGAGGCCATTTGGCAGGAAATTGTCGGTGATGAGTTGTATGAAGATGAGGAGGATCGTCGTGAGCATATGGCTCTCGCTCAGCTTGACGAAGATAGTGATTTTGAGGCAGATGTCGAATTGGATGCCGAAGATGCCGAAGATTTCGCTCGACAGCAGAAAGCTCGAACAAGTGGCGTTTTGAGTATAGAAGAGCGAAAAGAGAGAGAATCTGAGTATTTGGAAGCTCCTGATGAGGTGGAGGTTCCATTGGATCAGCCAGCACGCTATCGATTCATTAAATATCGTGGACTCCAGAGTTTTAGATCATCCCCGTGGGATCCCAAGGAGAATCTTCCTATTGAGTATGCTTCATTAACAGATTTCCCTGGATTTGAGGCAATGCAGAAATCGGCGTTAGAATTACAAGAAAAGCGAGTGAAGAGTGAAGGTTTGTTTGAATGGGAGAATGAGAGTGGTGTTGTTCAAGACCATGTGATTCGAGCTGGTGACTATGTTGAGATTCGACTTCGAGGAGTGAATCGTCAATGGCTTGTTTCATATGTGCATTCTCTGCCACTTCTCATAAGTTGGTTACTACCGTATGAAGAGAAATTAACCGTGGTTCATTCCACGATTCAACGATCTTCGACATGGTCGCCAGATCCATTAAAATCCCGTGATTTGTTAAGTATTCATATGGGTTTCCGTCATTTGTTGATTCATCCTCTGTTTGCTGATGGAGGTGTTCGTTGTGACAAATGCAAGTATCTTCAGTGGGTTCCTCCTACTGGGTTTATTCAAATGATCTTCTATGCTCCTATGAGCTATCGACCTTGTCCAATTACTGTGTTCCAACCTCGGCAAACAAGGGATGAGGTCAGATAGGTCAGAGAGAATGATGTGTAGACTTTGCAAGTAGTCGCATTGGGGTCTGTGAACAAGGCTTCAACAGATACCGTGGTACTGAAGAAGATTGTATTGACTGGAAGTCCTTTCAAGGTGAGACGTAAGTTAGCCACAGTTCGTCACATGTTCTATGAACCACGAGACATTCTTGTATGCTGTAATTGAGAGAATGAGACATAGTGGTTCAAACCTGTGGAACTTCATACTCGACTGGGTTTGGTTGGACATATTCGTGAGCCATTAGGAACACATGGATATATGAAGTGTATCTTCAATGATCAATTGAGTATGAATGATGAAGTTCGAATGGCTCTTTACAAACGAGTGTTCCCAAAGAAGTGCACTGAAGAGGAGAAGATGCGTTACATTTAGTTATGTGTTTGATACAAACATGAACCACTATACATTTATTGAGTAAAGATTCGCTTCATCTCGGGTCGTTTTGAATAGGTTTGTGTTGTCACACTAGGAAGACCCGTAGCTACATTCTTGGGTCTGAGCTTTGCCCATAACCAATCTGCACCTCCCTCCTTCTTGTCATTCAAATCAAGGAACCAGTTTCCAGGTATCGTACGAGCCAAAAGCTGGAATACCATACACATAAACCCAATCAGAATTGAGAGACCAATTTCACCCCAACTCAATCGAGTAGTTTCCATTATTTCACCTCCAATTTCAACAATGATCAACTGTACAATGATGGTTCCAATCACAATAAACCAGAACATGCTGTTATCAAATATATTCTCAAACACATTCCATTCATTGTGAATCTTCCTTGAATTAAACTCATTGAACACTTGCATCATTACAAACACATTAAACACCATGGTGTAATGAGTGGTTGGAACAGCATCAGTACCTAGACCTCGGCCTACTGGGACATTCACAAACTTATGCCCCTGATAAATCACAAACATGAGGGTTATGAACTGATAGAACACCTGACCCAAGATATTACGCATCATTGTAGGAGAAATGAGAGATTCATCACGACGACAAGGAGGACGATCCAACAGCTTAGGTGTTGGTAACTCTGTAGCCAGAGCCAGAGCAGCAAATGTATCCATAATGAGATTAACCCACAGCAACTGTACAGCTTTCAGAGGGGTCTCACTGAGGAAGACAGATGAGAGGAATGAGATCAACAGAGCACCCACATTGACAGTGAGTTGGAATTGGAGGAACTTCCGAATGGAGTCATAGACATTTCGACCCCACATCACAGCCTTCACAATCGAGACGAAGTTATCATCCATCAACACAATATCAGAAGCATCCTTGGCTACAGAGGTTCCTGTGATTCCCATAGCAAAACCGACATTCGACTTGGCCAGAGCAGGACCATCATTCGTTCCATCTCCAGTCACAGCCACAACCTGATGACGTTCCATCAGACCTGTCACCAGCAAATGCTTGTCAGTAGGAGCTGAACGAGCCATCACCTGAAGAGTGTCCACAAACTGATCGAACTGACCCTGATTCTTCACCACATAGTACTGCTGGAGCTGACGAGCATCCTTTGGATTCTTCACTTGGTACATGCATCCTCGTTCCTTGCACTCCTTGGTACACTGATTCTTTCCTTCACCTCGAGCAGCTACTGCCTCAGGTGTCCAATCCTTACAATGCTCATCCTTATGACCCACAATTGAAGGATAACCGTAGTGAGTAGGATAGTCAGGTGTTTTGAATCCTGGTACGAAGTATGGGTCCGCTGAACAATCCTTACAATCACATTTGTGATAGAAATGAGGAGGTAACACCAGACCACCTGTAATCTCACGGAACTGACTACCCAGAATCGCACGACC
>JABLTK010165964.1_pt1 | contig 14314 bp, 10 predicted proteins | sample 7160131 | NCBI WGS metagenome assembly JABLTK01 (sample SAMN14651221, study PRJNA627086) | human gut metagenome | isolation source: feces | host: Homo sapiens
ATAATTGAGCAGAGTCTGAAAGCGCGACTTGCAGTTATCGGCGTAACTGCCCAGCTTGCTTTTCAGCACGGGGTCGCTGCAATCGGACACATAATTGCAGCATTTTTTGTAGCAAAGCTCCTCGCTGTTAAGCAGCTCGGACAGCTCTTGCAGGGTCTTGGTCGTCATTTTCGATGCCATTTTAATCTAATCCTCCTTGGAATGGTAATAACATTATTCGCGACTTTTGCGTTTTCTAAACGTTTCGCCGAGTAAAATCGCACTTTTGCGCGCCGCGCCGCCGCGCTTTGACGAAAAATCTTTACAAACCGCCCGAATCGTGCTATAATCGGAGCATGGGAACAATCACCGAAATTTCGCACCAGAAAAAGAACAAAGCGCGCGTAAACGTCTATATCGACGGCAGTTTCGCGTGCGGTCTCGAGACGCTCACCGTCGTCAAAAACCGCCTCGAAGCGGGCATGGAAATCGACGAAGCCGAGCTCGCCGCGATTCAGAGCGAGAGCGAAGGCGGCAGGGCGTTCGAGCGCGCGGTAAAGCTATGCTCGGTTCGTCCGCGCACGAAGAAAGAACTCAGAAAATTCTTGCGCGACAAGGGCTATGTAAAGGAAACAATCGACGAAACGATGAATAAGCTCGCCGAATACGGCTTTTGCGACGACGCGCGTTTTTGCGCCGATTACGTCGCCGCCTACAAATCGAAAAACGGCGTGAACAAGCTTCGCGCGGATTTGAGCAGGCTGGGCGCCGAACCTGCGGCGATTGAAGCCGCGCTGGAGGAGATAGACGAGCAGGAGGAAGCCGCTTTTGCCGCCGCCGAGAGGTATATCCGCACTCACCCTAAGTTCGACATGCGCAAGTTAAAGGCGCACCTGTACGCGAGAGGGTTTGACGGCAGCGACATTTCAGCCGCCGCGGCGCGTGTTGAGGAGGAATACGATTTCTCCGATTCCGACGAGATTTACGACTGACAGGGAGCAGACGGGAGGGATAATATGATAGGAGTAGACGTATGTCTTATTTCGAGAATAGCGCGAGCAATCGGCAACGAACGCTTTGTCGAGCGCGTGTTTACGCAGGGCGAGCGCGAGTACTGCGACGGCAAGACCGTGCCGTCGCGTTCCTATGCCGGCATTTACGCGGCTAAGGAAGCGGTAGTCAAGGCGCTCGGAGCAGGCATAACCGACTTTAATTTTCACGACGTGGAGATAACCCACGGCAAAAACGGCGCGCCCAAAGTTGCGCTTCACGGCGAAGCGGAAAAGTTTGCCGACGGCGCAAAGTTGCACGTTTCCATTTCCCACGACGGCGACAACGCGACCGCAGTTTGTATGGCGGAGGTCGGGAAATGAACGATACGTTATACGGAAAAAGCGTCGCTTCCGCGGCGAATATCCGCGCCGCCGAGGAAAAAGCGATTGCAGCCGGGGTTACGGAGGACGAGCTTATCGACAAAGCCGCGACGGAGCTTGCGGACGAGGTAATCCGCCGCACCGACAAGCGCGGCAAAATCCTTTTTGTGACGGGCGGCGGCAACAACGGCGCGGACGGCTTGACTTCGGCGAAAAAACTGAGTGAGCTCGGCTTTTCTGCGGCAGTCATGCCTGTAGGTGACAAAAACTCGCCAAGGAACGAGGAACTGATTGCCGGGCTTAAACGCTCGGGCGTTGCGTTTACGGATAAAATCGAGCGCGGCGGCTATGCCGTAATCGTCGACTGCGTGTTCGGGATAGGGCTGAGTCGCGAGCCGAGCGGCGAGTATGCGCGCGCGATAGACGAAATCAACGCTTCGGGAGCTTTGGTAATCGCCGCCGACGTGCCCTCGGGGCTGGACGCGGACACGGGTTACGCGTACTCGCATTGCGTGCGCGCCGACGTCACCGTGACTTTCACGGCGGTGAAGAGCGGACTGCTGCTCGGCGAGGGCAGAAATTACGCAGGCGAAATTATCGTCGCGAACATCGGCATCGACTTTGAAGCGACGGGGAGAATAATCGGCGAGTTTGAGGCTGTTTTGCCGCCGCGCAGACCCGTTTCCCATAAGGGCAGCTACGGCAGAGTGCGCGTAATCGGCGGCAGCGAGTGCATGCCGGGCGCGCCGCTCATGTGTTTCGAGTCGGCGGTCGCCGCTTCGCGCTCGGGCGCAGGGCTCGTGACGTTATGCGTGCCCGACTGCATGAAAGCCGCCTATCAGTCGCGAGTCACCGAAACCATGCTCAAATTTTTACCGTCCGAAAACGGAAAGCTGCGTTTTGACGAAACCGCGCTCGCCGAGCTTGCTGACGGAGCGAACGCGATAGTTATCGGACCGGGCATGGGCAAGGGCGAGGACAATTATAAAATCGTCGAGTGGCTGATAAGAAACTACAACGGAACGCTGATAATCGACGCCGACGGACTTAACGCGCTCAGCCTTAATCCGTCCGTGCTGCTTGCGAAAAAATGCGAAATAATACTCACGCCGCACGTCGCGGAGTTCAGGCGGCTTTGCCCCGAGTTCGACGTCGAAAAGCCGCGGACGGAAATAATAAGGGCGTTTGCGAAGCGGTACGGAGTTTGCCTCGCCGTCAAGTCGGCAACCACCGTGGTAACCGACGGCGAAGCCGTATTCTTTAACGTTACGGGCACGCCCGCGCTCGCAAAGGGCGGCAGCGGCGACGTGCTGGGCGGCATGGCGGCTGCGTTCGCCTGCGTTTTGCCGCCGCTCGCCGCGCTCAAAGCGGCTTGCTTTCACTTCGGAAAGTCGGGCGAAAGAGCGGCGAAGAGGTTGAATACGGTCACCAGCGTGCTTGCCGGCGACGTGATAGTCGAGATTAAGTACGCCGAATAATAGAGTCAAGCCGCGTTTTTGTCGGCGAAAAACGTAATATTTTGTCGAAAAAGTCGCGTTTATGTGCAGTGATACATATAAACGCGATTTTTTATCGATATTAAACGTATAAGCCTAGGCTTAGAGGAGATAAATAATGGGTAAATACATTATCGAGCTCGATTCGATTGAGGAAAACGCGCTGACGGACTATGCCCGTGCGCGAGGAATGACCGCCGCCGTAGCCGCCGCAAAAATATTGCACGCCGCGCTTTCCGCATTGCATACAATGTACGGGGAAGCCGACGAGAGCCGATTGAAGAGCGGCTATCGCGATTGGGGCGACGTAAACCTCGAGTGGGCGGAGCTCGGTTTCAAGGAGTGACATGGACGTTAAACGCGGCGAAATCTATTACGCGGATTTAAGCCCCGTCGTGGGCAGCGAGCAGGGCGGAGTGCGCCCCGTGCTCGTCATCCAGAACGACGTTGGCAACAAGTACTCGCCCACCGTGATAGTGTGCGCCGTGACAAGCCAGATGACAAAGGCCAAGCTCCCCACGCACGTTGAGTTCGCGCGCGGCGAAGCAGGGCTCAGTCGCGATTCCGTCGCGCTTTTAGAGCAGGTTCGCACCCTCGACAAGCGCAGATTGAAAGAGCGCGTCGGCGAAGCCTCACTGATTAAAATGCGCAAGGTCGAGCGCGCGCTGCTAATCTCGTTCGGCTTTGCGACTACCTGAAGCCCGTCTTTTTCATAGCCGCCGATAAATCCGTTAAAACGCGCCGTTTCCGTTTCGGGACGGCGTTTCTTTTGCTTTCGGCGCCGCAAAAAGACTATAAATTTTCGATAAGCCGCGGCTGACGCGTTCAAAAGAGTGACAAAGACGGTCAAACGGTGCTACAATAGACGCGAAAAAAACAAACGGAGCGCAATTAAAATGAGTGAAATCGTAAAATGCAAAGACCTGCCGTACAAAAGGTATGAAATCGAAAATCTGAAAGCCGCAGCAGAGGAGTTCAAGCGTTCTGCGGCTAACGCCTCGGGCGCAAAAGCGGTGGAAGCGGCGTACCGCAAGTACCTCGCCGAAGAGGAGAAGTACTACACGTTCGCCTCGCTCGCGTACACGCGTTACACGCTGAACACCAAGGACGAGTTTTATATAGGCGAGCAGAATTACTACGACGAAATAGGACCCGTCGCCGCCTCGACCTCGACGGAAATCGGCAACATAATGCTGGACAGCCCGTTCCGCGCCGAGCTTGAAAAGCTGTTCCCCGAAACGTTTTTCAAAAACCTCGAATGCGCGCGCCGCGCTCACAACGAAAAAACGGTAGCCGGCGAGCAGGAGGAGAACGCAATCGTCACCGAGTATTCGATGCTCATGTCGACAATCGAAGTGAGTTGGCGCGGCGAGAAAAAACCGCTCAGCTTTGTCCGCGGATTTATGGACGACGGCGACCGCGAGGTGCGACGCGAGGCGTGCTGCGCAATCGGCAGGGCGCTCGGCGAGCACAAAGCCGAGCTCGACGACATCTACGACCGCCTGGTAAAGGTGCGCACTCGCATTGCGCGCGACATGGGCTACAAGAGCTTCGTCGAAGTGGGTTACAACCGCATGGGCAGAATAGACTACGACGAGGAAATGGTCAAGGCGTTCCGCAAGAACGTTCTCACCGACATCGTGCCCGTCGTGGCGAAACTCAAGGCGCAAATCGCGGCTAACCTCGGCATTACCGACTTCAGATTCTACGACGACGGAGCGACCGATTGCGGCGACCCGAAGCCTTATCCCGACGCCGAGGGTATACTTCTCGCGGCAAAGGAAATGTACCACGAGATGGGCGAGTTTACGGGCAAATTCTACGACAAGATGCTCGCTACCGAAGCGTTTGATACCACCGCTCGCGACGGGAAGTGGGGCGGCGGTTACGCGACTACGTTCGAGAACTACAAGCAGGCGTTCATTCTCGCCAACTTCAACGGCTCGTCGGGCGACGTCGACGTGGTAACGCACGAATTCGGGCACACCATAGCCTTTGACTTTGCCATGAATCGCGAAGACAGGTCTGTGGGCATCGGCTCCAATGAAACGGCGGAAACGCACAGCATGAGTATGGAGTTTCTGGCGTGGAAATTCATGGACAAATTTTTCCGCAACCCGGACGAGTACAAGTACAAGCATCTTTCCGACGCGCTGTCGTTCATTCCCTACGGCGTGATTGTCGACGAATTCCAGCACATAGTCTACGAAAACCCCGATATGACCCCGTCCGAGCGCGACGCGGCTTACCTCGAGCTCGAGAAAAAGTACAGACCGTACCTGTCGTTCGACGGCATTCCTTACCTTGAGGAGGGCACGCGCTGGCAGTACCAGATGCACATCTACGAAACCCCGTTCTATTATATCGATTATTGCCTCGCCCAAGTCGTGGCGCTGGAGTTTTTGGAGCTGTCCGAGAAAAACTACGACGAAGCTTTGAAACGCTACCTCGAGCATTGCAAGCGTGGCGGTCTTTATCCGTTCGGTAAGCTCGTAACGCTCGCCGGACTGCGTTCGCCGTTCGAGGACGGCGCGCTCGCCGAAGTCGCCTCGTCGGTGGAAAAGATACTAGCCTCGCTCAGAAGCGGCATGAAAAAAGAGTAGTTAATTCGCGGAAATCGATTAAAGCAAAAAAAGACAACTCAATCGAAGCAACCCGAAAATTACCGAGCATGTAAAAAGGCTCGGTTTTTTCGTTCCGTTGAGTGAGATTCGTTCGTGGTGTATTTGCTTTCCGAAGGCGTTTTTCGTTACTTAAAGCACAGAGCGGCAGGCTACCGCTTGAACGGCAAAAAGTCCTCGTCGTCGTCCTTGTCGTAGATAAAGTCGCGAGCGATAAGATTGGCGCGTTTTATCGTGTCCCTGCCGTACTTGCGCTTGATGCCGTCGATAGCCTTTTCCAGGCTCTCGCGCTTAGCCTGTTTTTCGTCGAACATCGACAGCTGCACCGCGCCGTCCGAGGGCGAGAGGTCGAATACGCTCACGCTTATCGTGCGCAGCGGCACGGCGTGCTCGCGTTGTAAACTCATAGCCATCGTAAACGCCGCGTCGGCGATGTCCGCGCTCGAAAGCGTGGGGCGGCTCAGCTTCATTTGCTTTGAGGCGTGTCTGAGCTCGAAGCTCCTCAAATCGACGTGCACGCCCGAACCCTTTACGCCGTACTTAATCATTCGCGCGGCAATCTTTTCGGACAGATAGCAGATAACCGCCCGAACGTCCTCGGGGTCAAGTAAGTCCTTGACCGCAGTCATGCCGTGACCTACGCTCTCGGTCTTGCGCCGCTTGTCATATTCGCGCACGGGCTCGCCGTCGTCGCCGAGCGCCGCGTGTTTAAGCTTGACGCCGTTCACGCCCAAAACGGAGGAGAGTAGCTTCTCGTCCGCGAGCGCGAGGTCGCCTATCGTATGAATGTTCAGCCGATTCAGCGTCGGCACCGTCTTTCTGCCCACCATCATGAGGTCGCCAACGTCGCGCTTCCACAGCTTTTCGCGGTAATCGTCGCGCGTCGCCGTGAAGTACCCGTCGGGCTCGGCGGCGTCGCTGCACAGCTTCGCCAGCGGCTTCGAGAAGCTTACGCCCACCGAAACGGTGAGAAACGTCTCTTTCTTGACCTCGGCGAGAATACGCTTCGCGATTTCCTCTCCGTCGCCGAAAAGACGGGTAGAGCCCGTGCAGTCCAGCCAGCACTCGTCCGGACCGAACGGCTCGACTTGCGAGGTAAAGCGCGTGTACAGCTCGAAAATCCGATTGGAGTAGCGCGTGTACAAATCGAAGTGCGGCGGCACGATTTTCAGCCCCGGGCACTTCGCTTCCGCCTCCCATATAACGTCGCCCGTCTTTACGCCGGCTTTTTTTGCAATCGCGTTTTTCGCCAGCACCACGCCGTGCCTCCGCTCGGGATTGCCGGCAACCGCCAGCGGCACGCCGCGAAGCTCGGGGTTAAGGGCGCACTCCACCGAAGCGTAAAAATTATTCAAATCGCTGTGTAATATCAGTCTGTCCTTCATTTTTCGCTCCGTCCGTTATGCGTCCTTGATTTCTCGGTACGGTTTGTAGTTTTTCGCGCTACACGCGCGCCGAGTCGTCATCGCATATAATTATATCACGATTTATCGGCAAGCACAACGATTTTAACGCTTTCCCCGCGCGGCTCCCCACTTTAAAATATCGGAAATATCGATTTTGTCCGCGATTTTGCTTGAAATTTGCCGACAAAAGCGGTACAATTTTGTTACGGAAGTAAATAATTTTGAAAAGGAGATAGAAACAATGAAAAAGAAGCTGTTGGTAATTCTGCTCAGCCTGTGTATCGCGATAACCTCCGCGTTCACGCTTGCGGCTTGCAGAGGAAAGAACAACAATAACGGCGGCAACGTCGACAACGGCGGCGGCTCGAGTACGACCACCACGGACGACGGCAAGACCGACAACAAGGATAATTCCGCTACGGACGACGGAAAAACCGATGACGGCAAGACCGACGACGGCGACGAGAATACCGAAAGGAAAGCTACCGAGGGACTCGAGTTCGCGTTTATCGACGACGAAACCACGCAGGTAATGGGGTGCAAGGGAACCGACGCGGAAGTCTATATCCCGTCTATGGAAGGCAACAAAAGGGTTACGAGAATCGAAGCCGACGCGTTTGCCGGTAACAGAGTCGTCACGAGCGTGGAGATGGGCGACAACGTTGCCGAAATCGGCGACCGCGCGTTCAACGACTGCCCGAATCTTACCGACGTAAAAATCGGCACGGGCGTGGAGAGTATCGGTAATCAAGCGTTTTACAAGTGTCCGGCGCTTACTGCAGTATCTATTCCCGACAGCGTGACGAAAATGGGTTACAAAGCGTTCCAGAATTGCACGGGACTGACCGGCGCGACTATCGGCAACGGCTTGACGAAAATCGAGACGGACGCATTCCGCGATTGTACGGGGCTTACGAGCGTTACTATCGGTAGCGGCGTAACGGTTATCGGGCAGGACGCGTTCAATACCTGCAGGAAGCTTGCGAACGTGACTATTTCGGGCAACGTAGCCCAAATCGAAGCAGGCGCGTTTTCCGATTGCTCAAGCCTTACGAGCATAGAAATACCGGATTCGATAAGAGCGGTGGGAGTAACCGCGTTTAACGGTACCGGCTTGACCTTCACCGAGGACAACGGAGCAAGGTATCTCGGCAACAGCGGCAACAAGTACCTCGTGCTTATCGAGGCGAAAGACAAGGAAGCGATAACCTCCTATGACATAAACGCGAACGCGAAGGTTATCGCGGATATGGCGTTCTATAGGTGCGAAAATCTGACGACGGTGTCGATACCCGAAAGCGTAACCGATATCGGCGCGTTAGCGTTCAGCGGTTGCGGCGAGCTGTCCAACCTTACCATGAGCTACGGCTTGCTGACAATCGGACATGAAGCGTTCGCCTCCTGCATCGGTTTGACGGGCTTGACGATACCCGACAGCGTAACCGACATCGGACAATATGCGTTCCAGTACTGCCAGTATCTCGCAAAGGTCACTGTGGGCGGCGGCGTGATGACAATCGGCGAACACGCGTTCCACGGTTGCAATGAGCTCACCGACATAACGCTTCCGGGCACGCTGACCGAAATTCCCGCTTACATGTTTTACGGCTGCACGAAATTGAGCAATATTACTTTACCGTCGAGCTTGACGAGTATTAAAGGCAACGCGTTCAGCGGTTGCACAAACCTTTCCGGCGTGACGATACCTAACGGCGTAACGTATATTGGCGACTTTGCGTTCATCAATTGCACAAGCCTTTCCAATGTGACGATACCCGGAGGCGTGACGACTATCGGAGTTCAGGCGTTCGCTTACTGCACGACCTTTACCGAAATAACGATACCGCTCAGCGTATGGAGCATGGGAAACGAAGTGTTTATCGGTTGCACCAAACTGACAAAAATAAACTGCGAAGCAGAATCGTGGGACGCAGTTAGTGGCGGTTGGTATATTAATTGGACGGGCTTAGCCGAAAACGCCGTAAAAGTTAATTGGAACTATAAGGGCAACTGACGAAACAGACTGAATAACGGCAAATAAATAACCGAATAAAACAAAATAAAAGAACGGTTAAAACCAGCGAAAACGCGGAGCAGGCGTTTGTCGATTTCATATCCAAAACCTATCGTGTAATAGACGCGATTATTTTCGAGGTGCTCGGGTAAACGCTTAAAAAATCGGGCTTGACGATTGTCGGCTCGATTTTCTTTTGCGCATTGCGGACCCGGGCGGCAAAAATTGTCGGGGCAAAAGGCTTGATTGTTTTCGAGCGGCTGTGATATAATTATATATAGAAGGGCAAACGCATGGAAAACTCATTTGAACTAGTATCCGAATATAAGCCTACGGGCGACCAGCCGGAAGCAATCGCGAAGCTCACGGAGGGCATAGAGGACGGACTGTGCGCGCAGGTACTGCTGGGCGTGACGGGCAGCGGCAAGACGTTTACTATGGCTAACGTAATCAAAAACGTCGGGCGACCGGCGCTTATTCTCGCGCACAACAAGACGCTGGCGGCGCAGCTCTGCAACGAAATGCGCGAGTTTTTTCCCAACAATCGCGTTGAGTTTTTCGTGTCGTACTACGACTACTACCAGCCCGAAGCCTACATCGCCAGCACCGATACTTATATAGAAAAGGACTTGCAGATAAACGACGAGATAGACAAGCTGCGCCACTCGGCTACCTGTTCGCTGCACGAGCGCCGCGACGTGATAGTAGTGGCTTCGGTGTCGTGCATTTACGGCTTGGGCGCGCCCGAGGAGTACTATCGGCTGTCGGTTTCGCTGCGCCCGGGCGACAAGCTCGACCGCGACGAGCTGATAAGAAAGCTTGTCGGCATCAACTATAAGCGCAACGATACCGCGCCCGAGCGTACCGATTTCCGCGTCAAGGGCGACACGGTGGACATATTCATAGCCTCGTCCTCCGACCACGGCGTGAGGGTGGAGTTTTTCGGCGACGAAATCGACGCGCTGTCCGAGTTCGACATACTTACGGGCAAAATTGTGTCGCGGCTTAACCACGCGGCGATTTTCCCGGCTTCGCACTATGCGGTGGCGCACGAAACGCTGGAGCACGCGATAACGGCTATACTCCGCGACCGCGACGAGCAGGTCAGGTACTTCACCGACGAAAACAAGCTCATCGAAGCGCAGCGCATCGAGCAGCGCGTGACCTACGACGTGGAAATGATGAAAGAAATCGGCTATTGCAGCGGCATCGAAAACTATTCGCGGTATTTCGACGGCAGGAAACCCGGCGAGCCGCCGTTTACGCTTCTCGACTACTTTCCGCGCGACTTCATTATGTTCATCGACGAAAGCCACATGACCGTGCCGCAAATCCGCGCCATGTACCGCGGCGACTACGCGAGGAAAAAATCGCTCGTCGACTACGGCTTCAGGCTCCCTGCGGCTTACGACAACCGCCCCCTCAACTTCGACGAGTTCAACCGTCGGATAGGGCAGGTGATTTACGTTTCCGCAACGCCCGCGCCCTACGAGCTGGGGCTTGCCGGCGGCGCGGTTGCCGAGCAGATAATCCGCCCCACGGGGCTACTCGACCCACCCGTCGAAGTAAAACCCACGAAAGGGCAAATCGACGACCTTCTCACGCGTATACGCGAAACCGTGGCTTCGGGCGGCAGAGTGCTCGTCACCACGCTCACCAAAAAAATGTCCGAAAGCCTGACCGCGTACCTTGCCGAGAACGGCGTGAAAGTGCGTTACCTGCACTCCGACATCGACACCATGGAGCGCATAACGATAGTCAACGATTTAAGAGCCGGCGAGTTCGACGTGGTAGTGGGCATAAACCTCCTGCGCGAAGGCTTGGACATTCCCGAAGTCAAGCTCGTGGCAATTCTCGACGCGGACAAAGAGGGTTTTTTGAGGAGCGAAACGTCGCTTATTCAGACGATAGGCAGAGCGGCGCGAAACGCCGAAAGCTACGTCGTGATGTACGCCGACAATATGACGGGCTCGATGAAAAAGGCTATTGACGAAACCAACCGCCGCCGCGAAAAGCAAATGCGCTACAACGCCGAGCACGGCATTACCCCGAAAACGATAATAAAAAAGATAACCAACACAATCGAAATCACCAAAGCCGCTTCCGAAAAAGTCGACATAAAGGACATTCCGAAAGAGCTCGAAAAGCTGAAAGCGCTGATGAACGTCGCGGCGAAGTCGCTCGACTTTGAAACGGCAATCAAGATGCGCGACCGCATGGCGGAGCTCAAAAAGCTGCAAACCAAGTTTTCGGGCAAGCGCGGCGGCAACATAATCTAAGCATTACATCGGAGAAAAGTAATCACAATGGACGAAATCATCATAAAGGGCGCGAACGAGAACAACCTTAAAAACGTAAATCTCACGCTGCCGAGGAACAAACTGATAGTGTTCACGGGCTTGTCCGGGAGCGGCAAAACCTCGCTCGCGTTCGACACGATTTTCGCGGAAGGGCAACGCCGCTACGTCGAGTCGCTGTCGTCGTATGCGCGGCTGTTTTTGGGGCAAATGCAAAAGCCCGACGTCGAGAGCATCGAGGGACTGAGTCCGGCAATTTCCATCGACCAGAAAACCACCGCACGCAATCCGCGCTCCACGGTGGGAACGGTCACCGAAATCCACGACTACCTGCGACTTTTGTACGCGCGCTGCGGCGTGGTGCACTGCCCGAAGTGCGGCAGGGAAATCACGCGGCAGTCCGTCGACCAGATTGTCGACCAAATCACCGCTTACCCCGAGGGCAGTAAAATCCTCGTCACCGCGCCCGTCGCGAGAGGGAAGAAAGGCGAGTTCAAAAAGGAGCTCGAGTCTTTTCGCAAAGCCGGCTATCCGCGCGTCAAGATTGACGGCACGGTGTACTCGCTCGACGAAGAAATAACCCTCGACAAGCAAATCAAGCATAACATAAGCGTCGTCGTCGACCGCCTTATCGTCAAGCCGGGCGTGGAAAAACGCCTTACCGACAGCTTGGAAACTGCATTAAAGCTCGCCTCCGACACGGTGGTCATCGACAGAGAGGGCGAGGAACAGCTTTTCTCGACCAAGTTCGCCTGCCCCGATTGCGGAATTTCCATCGGCGAAATCGAGCCGCGGCTGTTCTCGTTCAACTCGCCGTTCGGAGCCTGCCACGAGTGCACTGGATTAGGCTTCAAGCAAAAGCTCGACCCCGAGCTCATCTACGGCGACGGCAGTAAGAGTCTTAACGAGGGCGCGCTCAACGTCAGCGCGTGGAACTTCGATACCAGCCAAATCGGCAGTATGTTCTTCAAAGCTCTGTCGGCGCGCTACGGCTTTTCACTCGACACGCCGTTCCGCGACTTGCCCGAAAACATAAAGCACATTCTGCTTTACGGCAACGACGGCGAAAAGCTTGACCTTACCTACCAATCGGCAAACTTTTCGGGCAGCATGCGCCGCAGCTTCGAGGGCGTTGTCAACAACCTCGAACGCCGCTTCCGCGAAAGTACCAGCGACTATATCAAGAGCGAGATTTCCAAATATATGCGCGAAATCCCTTGCGAGGCTTGCCACGGAAAACGCCTGCGCCCCGAAGCGCTTGCTGTCACCGTGGGAGGGCTGAACATCGCGGAGCTGAGCGACCTTCCGATAGTCAAAATCCGCGAGTTCATCGACGGGCTTAAATTCTCGCCGTCGAGCGACATCATTTCTCAGCCCATTCTCCGCGAAATCCGCGCAAGACTGAAATTCCTCGTGGACGTGGGTTTAGGATACCTTACCTTGTCGCGCGGCGCGGCTACGCTGTCGGGCGGCGAAGCTCAGCGAATAAGGCTCGCCACGCAAATCGGCTCGGGGCTTACGGGCGTATTGTATATCCTCGACGAGCCCAGCATCGGGCTTCACCAGCGCGACAATAACAAACTGATTGCCACGCTCGAGAGTCTTCGGGATTTAGGCAACACGCTTATCGTCGTCGAGCACGACGAGGACACCATGCGCAGCGCGGACTATATCGTCGACGTGGGGCCCGGCGCAGGCGTGCACGGCGGCGAAATCGTGGCGGCAGGCACCGTGGACGACATTATCCGCGAGCCGCGTTCGATAACCGGACTGTACCTTTCGGGCAAAAAGAAAATCGAAATCCCGGCTGTCCGCCGCAAAGCCACGGACAAATTCATTACCGTGGCGGGCGCAAGGCAGAACAACCTCAAAAACGTCACCGTCAAATTCCCCGTGGGCGTATTCACGGCGGTCACGGGCGTTTCCGGCAGCGGCAAGTCCAGCCTCGTCAATCAGATTCTGTACCCGGCTCTGTCCAATAAGATTATGCGCACGCGTATTCCCGAGGGCGACGCCGAAAGAGTGGACGGCGCGGAGAATATCGACAAGGTAATCTGCATCGACCAGAGCCCTATCGGAAGAACGCCGAGGAGCAATCCGGCTACCTACACGGGCGTGTTCTCGCAAATCCGCGAGCTGTTCGCAAAGACGCAGGACGCCCAGGAGCGCGGCTACGGCGCCGGCAGGTTTTCATTCAACGTCAAGGGCGGCAGGTGCGAAAACTGCTCGGGCGACGGCATAATAAAAATCGAAATGAACTTCCTGCCCGACGTGTACGTCCCATGCGAAGTGTGCGGCGGCAAACGCTACAACCGCGAAACTCTTGCCGTGAGATACAAGGGAAAGAACATCTACGAAGTGCTGGAAATGACGGTGGAGGAGGCGTATTCGTTCTTTGAAAATATCCCGTCGATTGCAGGCAAAATCAAGACGTTGGTCGACGTGGGATTGGGCTATATCAAGCTCGGTCAGCCGGCTACCACGCTGTCGGGCGGCGAAGCTCAGCGCGTCAAGCTCGCCACCGAGCTCAGCAAACGCTCCACCTCCAAAACGCTGTATATTCTCGACGAGCCCACAACGGGACTACACATGGCGGACGTCGATAAGCTGCTGGAAATTTTGCAGCGGCTCGCAAGCGGCGGCAACACCGTAATCGTCATCGAGCACAACCTCGACGTAATCAAGGTCGCCGATTATATAATAGATATGGGTCCCGAGGGCGGCGACGGCGGCGGAACGGTTATCGCCGAGGGTACGCCCGAAGAGGTCGCCGAGGTAAAGGAAAGCTACACAGGACAATTTCTCAAAAAGATACTTAAAAACAAGTAACCGTCAGGGCACGGAGCGGAGCGGCAAGTCGGCAGCTCCGCTTTGTTTTGCCCTTACCGCGCCTTAGAAACGGCGAATCGGGGAGTCAAAAATCGCGCCATAAAATAAAAGGAAAATATTTCAAAAAAAATTAAAAAACTTTTGAAAAACAGTTGACAAAGGTAAAGAGGTATGGTATTATAAGTAGGCTGTCGCGCGAGAGAGCGGACGGCGAAGCACATTGAAAAGAGAATAGAAAAGTAAAAGAAATTCAAAGCGAATTTGAACACAAAGTCAATTTACGGATGAATTAGTCAGTA
>JABLTK010045958.1_pt1 | contig 14283 bp, 11 predicted proteins | sample 7160131 | NCBI WGS metagenome assembly JABLTK01 (sample SAMN14651221, study PRJNA627086) | human gut metagenome | isolation source: feces | host: Homo sapiens
AATTTTTCTATTCTTTTCATGTATATTCAGAAATTTATGCATAGTTTAATGCTTTTGAATGCGGGAAAATCCGGAGAATACATAAGAACGGTTCCTGAATTTTTCTATAGTCATGCAAAAGTAGATCTTAAAGCTTTGAAAAATATCAGAAATTATGATGATTTTCTTGAAATAGTTAAAAAATCTCCATATTACAAAGTTCTTTTACCGTTCAAACCGTCTAAGGGGAAGCGTTTGGATCTCACGGCAATCGAAACTGCTCTTTATAACCATCTTTATAAGACTGTATTCGGAATTATAGATAAATATGTAAAGGGAAAGGCCAAGAAAGAACTTAAAGATTTTTTTAATCTTTATATAGACCTTAGCAATCTTATCAGAATCGTTCGCATGCGCAAATTCTATAATTTGAGTTTTGAATATATGATGTCGGCAGTTATGGAGCAGGGAACGCTTTCGAAAGAACAGCTTAAAGGATTTGTACAAGCTCCTACAGATAAGCAGATGATGGCTGATATGAAGAATACTCGAATGGGTAGAAAGTGGTTTTCAAGAGGGCTGGACGTAATAGATAAAGTTCCGGTTAACATGAGGTACGATTGGTGCCGACATAATATAAGATTTTCTATTTCTCCGCCGGTTGTTTTAATTTCGTATATATTCCTTAAAGAAATCGAAATTTTAAACATAACAACGATAATCGAGGGAATAAAGTACAGACTTCCCGTAGATGAGATAAAGAAAATGCTTATAGGATTAAATTGATTAATAAAAAGTGAGGTGCTGATTTTAAATGGCTGTGTCCGAAATGAACTTTATAAGTATGATAGGCCCGATAAACAAGCTTGGCGAGCTTGTTAATATTTGCGGTGAATCGGGAGTCTTTCAACCGGATAATGTTTTCTCATTTTATTCCGATACGGAAAATTTTTCTCAGGTAACCGAAGAAAATCCGTATTCCGAACCACTTCAAGATTTGCAAAACGCCATTTATTCTTGCGGCGGTAAACCGGTTTTTACAGATATCGAAGATTTTAAAGTAAATAAACCAAAAGTGGAACGATATGTAAAATATATTTCCGAAAATGTTTCTCAAGCGGTAGAAAGTAAACGTAAGCTGTACAGAGATCTTGCGGAGTATAAAGAAGAGATTGAACTTTTAAAACATTTTTACGGTCTTAATCAAAATATCAGCGACGTTCTTGAATGTGAGTATTGCAGAGCACATTTTGGGAAAATACCAAATGCGTATTATTCAAAGCTTTCAGAACTTGCGGAAGAAAATTCAAAAAAAGGTATAGAGCTTTTGTTTTTTCCTCTGACGTTTGATGACGAATATCAATGGGGAATGTATTTTACAGATATTGAGAATGAAAAAGAAATAAATCGACTTTTTTCATCTTTGTATTTTGAAGAAGTGAAACTTAAACCTTATGAAAAAACTCCTTACGAAGCAGTTTCAGAACTTCAGAGTTTGAGAACTGAAATATACAGAAAAATTGAGAATATCGATAAAAAAATATCTGAATTTTGGGAGTCGCAAAAGAGTCGGTGTATGAAATTTTACACCAAACTCAAAGAACTTAATACTTATTTCGAAATAAAATCTTACGCTGCACAGTATAACAATAGTTTTATACTTGTTGGTTGGGTACCGAAAGAAAGTTTGGAACTTTTCAAATCGAAAATAAGTAAAGTAAAAGGGATTGAGTATTCTACCGAAGAAGGAAAAGATATGTTAAGTCATATGCCTCCGGTAAAACTCAGAAACAATAAAATTTTTAAACCTTTTGAGTTTTTCGTTGATACTTACGGAATGCCTTCTTATGATGAGCTTGATCCGACAGCGTTTGTTGCAATTACTTATAATATTTTGTTTGGAATAATGTTTGCGGATTTAGGTCAGGGATTGGTGGTTTCACTTGTGGGATTCCTCATGTGGAAGCTAAAGAAAATGAAACTTGGAAGAATACTTATTTCTTGTGGAATTTTCTCGGCGATATTCGGAACACTTTTCGGTTCGGTATTTGGGTTTGAGCATGCTTTAGATGGATTTTATAAAAATGTTTTCGGTCTTTCCGAAAAGCCCATTGAAGTTATGAATTCTTCAACTACAAGTTATATACTTTATATTGCTGTAGGAATCGGAGTAGTACTTTTGATTATTGCTATGATGTTGGGTATTTATTCAGCGTTCAAGAGAAAACATTTAGGAGAAGCATTGTTTGGTCCGAATGGAATATGTGGTCTTGTTCTTTATTCTTCAGCAATGTTTATGCTCGTTGATATGGTAATGCTTCATACAGGAGTAGTTAATACCGTGTATATGGTTGTTCTCATAGTAATACCGATGATACTTTTGATGTTCAGTGAAATACTTATAAAAATTGCAAATCACGAGCGTAACTGGAAGCCTGACAATTGGGCGGATTACATTATGCAAAGCGTAATAGAGCTTTTTGAAGTGGTTTTAAGTTATTTTACGAATACTTTATCGTTTTCGCGTGTGGGAGCATACGTTTTGGTTCATGTGGGGATGATGATGGTTGTGTTTACCATTGCAAATATCTTTGGTGGGGCGGGATATGTCATCACCGTTGTTATAGGAAACGCAGTTGTTATTTTGCTTGAAGCACTCTTGGCAGGAATTCAGGTTTTAAGGCTTGAATTTTATGAAATGTTCAGCAAATTCTTCGAAGGACAGGGAAGAGTATTTACTCCTGTTACGGTCAAAGAAGATGCATAAAATGCTTTTCAATTTAAAAAATTTGAAAATAAATTAAATTAATAATTTTGGAGGTTATTATTATGTCTATGTCATTTTTGTATTTTATTATTCCGGGACTTTCAATCGCACTCAGCACATGGCTTGCCATTAAAGCGGTAAAAAGAGGAACAAATAAAAAGAAAGCCGTAGTTCTTCAAATATGTTCCACAGCATTCGTAGCATTGATGTGCCTTATAGTGCCGGTTGTTTCAGCTCATGCGGAAGGTTCAGAAACTGCTTCGACAGTATCTTCAGCTACTGCTGCAGCTAATGCAAGTGCTTATGGAGTAGGACTTATAGCTGCTGCTTTGGTTACCGGTCTTTCGGGAATTGGAGCAGGAATAGCCGTTGCTTCAGCTGCACCTGCTGCGATTGCAGCTACTTCTGAAAATCCTAAAGCGTTCGGTAAAGCACTTATTCTCGTTGCACTCGGTGAAGGTATTGCAATTTTCGGACTTGTTGTTTCTATATTGATGATGTTTGTTAAACTTGATTCTTTGGTATTGGGAGCATAAGGATATGCGTTTTGAGCTTATAAGTGATAATACCGATACCTTAGTCGGAATGCGTTTGGCTGGTATAACAGGAGTTATTGCCAAGACGTCCGAAGAAGTGGAAAAATCGATTAACAGCACTATGAAAAAGGATGACGTTGCGATAATTTTAATCACCGAAAAGCTTGTGGAAATGTGTAAAGATTATGTCTATAACTTAAAGAATACCTGTAAAAAGCCTTTGATAGTTGAGATTCCGGACGGAAAATCAAAAACCAATAAAAAAGATGCCATAACAGGTTATATAAAGGAAGCAATCGGACTTAAAATTTAGCTTGCAACGAAGAACGGAGGCGAAACAAGTGCATAAAAGCTTTAAATCCAGTAACTTTTTGAACACCATAGATAAATATGCAAAGCGACAAAAATCAAAAATTACAGACGAAATTAAAGAAATAGAAAAGCGTGAACTCGAAAAAGCAGAAGCCGAGATTATGGAAGATGTTAACAGCATGATACAAAAAGAACTTATAAATATGAAGAATAAAATAGTTGTTGAAGTTTCCCATAAAGAGTTGGATGAACGCAAGAAAGTTTCCCAAAGACGTCGAGAAATGATGAAAGAAATTTTCAGAGAATCAAGGAATAAACTTATTGATTTTACTTTTTCGGAACGATACGCCGAAACTCTTAAAGAGTACGCTACGCAGATATCCAATGTTCTTACGGAATCCGATACGATACTTTTCGTTAAAGAAAGCGATTTAAAGTATGCTGATATGATTCAAAAAGCATTTGGAAGAAAATGCAAAATAAGTGTTGCCAATGATATAATTATAGGTGGAATAAGGGGATATAGTCAGAATCGTGGACTTATAGCCGACGAAACACTTGATGCAAAGCTCAAAGATGAAGAAGATTGGGCAGCGGAAAATTTCGGAATACTTTTGGTTTAGTAAAAATACTTAATTTTTAGGTCAGGAGGGTGAGCACCCGCAGCAGGTTTTCTGTATGTGCTTGTTACCGATATGAATGATAATAATGTTATATATGGCATAAACGGTCCTGTTGTGACCGTTAAAGGAACTAAATCATTTTCCATGATGGAAATGGTGTATGTCGGAAAAGAACGTCTAATAGGCGAGATAATAGGCGTTACCTATGAATTGACCACAATTCAGGTTTACGAAGAAACTACCGGACTTAAGCCCGGTGAACCCGTAACAGGAACGGGAGGTCCCATGAAAGTGTGTTTGGGACCGGGTATGCTTAATAATATTTTTGATGGTATTGAGCGTCCACTTAAATCAATTCAAGAAGAAAGTGGTTCGTTTATAGGAAGAGGCTGCAGTGTACCTGCACTTGATCCGGAAAAACTGTGGAATGTAGAAGTCTGCGTAAAAGCCGGAGATTTTTTGGAAAGCGGTACGGTATATGCAAGATGTCCGGAGACTTCCGTTATAGAGCATAGATGCTTGGTTCCACCGAACATTAAGGGAGAAGTGTTGGAAGCCGTACGAAGCGGTGAATATAAGGTGAATGACGTAATTGTAAAGATTAAGGAGTCAAATGGAAAAATTCACGAATTGACTCTTTGTCAATATTGGCCGATACGTATTCCCAGACCGATGAAAAAAAGGTTACCTTCTAATATTCCTCTCATAACAGGGCAAAGAATAATAGATACGCTTTTTCCTGTTGCGAAAGGTGGAGCGGCTGCAGTTCCGGGAGGATTCGGAACAGGTAAAACAATGACTCAGCATCAACTTGCGAAATGGTGCGATGCAGACATAATAGTTTATGTCGGCTGCGGTGAACGTGGAAATGAAATGAGTCAAGTCGTAGACGAGTTTTCAAAACTTATCGACCCGAAGTCTAACAAACCCATGACGGAAAGAACAATTTTAATAGCGAATACTTCCAATATGCCTGTGGCTGCACGTGAAGCATCTATTTACACCGGTATAACTCTTGCGGAATATTACCGTGATATGGGATATGACGTTGCTATAATGGCAGATTCTACGTCTCGTTGGGCGGAAGCGCTCAGAGAAATTTCGGGACGACTTGAAGAAATGCCTGCAGAAGAAGGATTTCCGCCATATTTGCCTTCTCGTTTGTCTGCGTTCTATGAAAGGGCCGGTAGAGCAGAAACTTTGAGCGGAAGTGAAGGTTCAGTTACTATAATAGGAGCGGTTTCTCCGCAAGGTTCGGACTTTTCTGAACCGGTTACTCAAAATACTAAACGTTTTGTCAGATGTTTCTGGGCTCTTGATAAAGCACTTGCATATGCCAGACATTATCCTGCTATTAACTGGATAAACAGCTATAGTGAATATTTTGGAGACCTTGATCCGTGGTATTCAAAAAATGCGGGAGATTCGTTTATAAGATATCGTAAAAAGATAGCTTCTATTTTGAGTGAAGAAGATAAACTTATGGAAATAGTGAAACTCGTTGGAGCTGATGTTTTGCCCGACGATCAAAAGCTTATAATAGAAATTGCAAAGGTAATCAGAGTAGGCTTTTTGCAACAGAATGCATTCCATAAAGACGATACTTTTGTGCCTCTGAAAAAACAAAAAAAGATGATGAAAGTAATTCTGTATTTAAACAAAAGAGTTCGTCAGCTTATAAGTGCTTCCATACCCATTTCAAGAGTTATCGAGACGGGAATTTTTGATAAACTTACACGTATAAAATACGACGTACCGAATGATAAACTTGAGTTGCTTGATGATTACAAACATATGATAGATGAAACATTAAATAAAATAATCGGCGATAGGCCGTAGCGAAAAAGAGGTGAGATAATTGGTACTGAATTATGTTGGATTAAAGGAAATAAGCGGTTCTCTGATAGTTTTAGACGGAGTTGAGGGTGCGTCATATGAAGAGGTTGTTGATATCAAACTCGGAGACGGAAATTACAGAAAAGGCCGTATAGTCCAAATTGAGGGTGACAGAGTTATAGTGCAGGTTTTTGAAGGAACTCAAGCTATTGCTCTTGACGATACGAAAGTTAAATTAAAAGGTCACCCAATGGAGATTTCTCTTTCTCCGGAGATTTTAGGTCGTGTTTTTAACGGTTCAGGTGAGCCGATAGATAATCTGGGAAAAGTTTTTCCGCATAAAAAAATGAATATTAACGGAACTCCAATAAACCCTATTGCGAGGGAGTATCCACAAAATTATATAAATACGGGAATTTCTTCGATAGATACACTTTCTACTCTTATAAGAGGACAAAAACTTCCGATATTTTCAAGTTCGGGAATGAAGCATAATGAACTTGCGGTTCAGATTGCTCGTCAGGCTAAACTTGCAGAGGGTGAAGAAGATAATCTTGCAATAGTTTTTGCTGCCATGGGAGTAAAGAATGACGTTGCTGAATATTTTAGACGTAAGTTTGATGAATCGGGAGTAATTGAAAGAGTTGTAATGTATCTTAACCTTTCCAATGACCCGGTAATAGAAAGAATTTTGACTCCGAGATGTGCGCTTACTACAGCCGAATATCTTGCTTTTGAACTTGGAATGCACGTTCTTGTAATTATGACGGATATGACTTCGTACGCTGAAGCTCTTAGAGAATTTAGTTCTTCAAAAGGAGAAATTCCGGGTCGTAAGGGTTATCCTGGGTATCTTTATTCGGATTTTGCTTCTCTTTATGAGCGTGCCGGTATAGTAAAAGGTAAAAAAGGTTCAGTTACACAAATTCCGATTCTTACCATGCCCAATGACGATATAACTCATCCGGTGCCCGACCTTACCGGATACATTACAGAAGGTCAGATAGTTCTTGACAGAGCTATAGATCGCAAAGGATACTATCCTCCGATTTCAGTTTTGCCATCTCTCTCAAGGCTTATGAAAGATGGAATAGGAGAGGGATTTACCAGAGCAGATCATCCGGAACTTGCCAATCAGCTTTTTGCATCATATGCAAAGGTTCAGGATGCAAGAGCACTGGCGTCGGTTATAGGTGAAGAAGATTTATCACCTATAGATAAATTGTATATCAATTTCGGAAATGCCTTTGAAAAACAATTTATTAATCAAGGATTTAACGATAACAGGTCAATAGAACGAAGCTTGGAACTTGGATGGCGACTTCTTTCCACACTTCCGAAACAGGAACTTGACAGAGTTAGCGGTGAAACTCTTGATAAATATTATATCGACGATAAAGAACTTCTCGAGCGTAAAAATAAGATTGATTTTGTTGAAGATGAAACTTCTGAGGAAATGGATGACGACATCGACGACGCAGATGATAATTAGTTTATAAGGGAGGTAAGTTATGTCAAATCAAATAGCTCCCACAAAAGGCAATTTAATAGCCGCAAAAAAATCTTTTGAACTTTCCAAACTCGGTTTTGAACTTTTGGATAGAAAAAGAAATATTTTAGTCAGAGAAATGATGGCCCTTATCGAACGTGCTGAAGAAATTCAAAACAGTATAGATGAAACTTATACGAAAGCATTTACGACTTTGCGAAAAGCCAATATAGCTCTCGGTGTATGTGAAGAGTTGTCTCAAGCAGTACCTGAAGAATCGGGACTTAGTCTTTCTTTTCGAAGTGTAATGGGTGTTGAGATACCGATAGTTCAGTTTAAGCAAAAAGAAGTCGATGAAATTCCTTTTGGATTATATGATTCGAATTCCGACCTTGATAAAGCTTATTCTTGTTTTCGAGAGGTAAGTAAGATGACTGCAAGTCTTGCCGAAGTCGAAACAAGTGTGTATCTGTTGGCAAATGCGATAAAAAAGACTCAAAAGAGAGCAAATGCTCTTAAAAATATTATGATACCAAAGTTTGAAAATCAGATAAAATCTATTTCCGATGCTTTGGAAGAAAAAGAACGTGAAGAATTTTCCAGACTTAAAGTTATAAAAAGTTTTAAAGAAGAATAAAAAATGATATATAACAGATTTTTTATATGAAAGGTCTGTTATTTTGTTGTTGTTTTATATATAAATCACCAAAAATATATTGACTTGAGAATATTTTTATATTATTATTTTTAAATAGTAAAGTACAGTGTGTTTAATAAAATAAAGATTTAAGGAAAGGTGAGAAATATGTCAGAAAATGAAAGTAGTTTATTTCGAAAAAGTTCGTTGGAGAGAGTTTCTTCGCCGGAACAGCTTAACGAATACATTAAAGTAGTCAATCCCAGCCTGATAGCTATACTTATCGGAATATTTACTATTCTGTCTGCAGGAGCGATATGGATTTTTTCAGGAGGAATTCCGAAAACCGTAGATATGCAAGGGGTAATCGCTAAGGATGTAAGTAATTCACAAAGAGTTTATTGTTATGTCCCAATTTCGGCAAGTAAACGTTTGAAAGAAGGAATGTCTGCAAGGATTTCTCCTGAGGACGCACCAAGTTCAGAATATGGTTATATGAATGGAACAATACTTAGAATCAGTGATGATGTAGTAACCGGTGATTATTTGAATGAAAAATTCGGTAATCCTCAGGTTGTGGTTCCTCTTGTAAGTTCTGCGATGCAACATGGGAATGTAATGGAGGTTGAAATTGCTCTCGGAGAATGGTCCAACGACAAAGGAAATGAAATTGAAATTGTTGAGGGTACCAATTGTGAAGTATCCGCAGTTGTAGGAGAAACAAAGCTCTATGAGTTGATATTTGAAAATAAATGATAGGAGGTGCGTACTGATGTTACGCAAAAGGTTGAAAGTGCCGATTGTAATGCAGATGGAAGCTCTTGAATGTGGAGCAGCGTGTGTATGTATGATAGCGGCTTACTACAAGAAATGGATTCCTTTAACTCAAGTTCGTGCAGATTGCGGAGTTTCACGTGACGGTAGTGTAGCTAAGAATATGCTTGCTGCAGCACGTTCTTATGGATTTGAATCGGGAGGGTATAGACTTGAGCCATCATCTTTGAGTTCTTTGACTTTACCTGTAATAATCCATTGGAATTTCAATCACTTTGTTGTGCTGTGCGGTATAAACGAAAAAAAGAATAAGTACTACATTAACGATCCGGCAAGAGGAAAAGTAACGGTTTCAGGGGAAGAATTTGATAAGGCTTTTACGGGAATTGCACTTACCATGCAACCAACGGAAGAATTTAAACCCGAGGGAAAACCGAAGAGTGTTTTCTCATTTGCTAAAAGGTGTCTTAAAGGAGCGCTTGTACCGTTTGTATTGGCAGTAATTATAAGCGTAGTAGGAGACGTTATTGCAACCACTTCACCAATGTTTACACGCGTATTTACGGATAATCTACTTACAGGAAAAAATCCCGAATGGCTGATGCCGTTTTTAGGAATTATGGGAGTTGTACTTCTTGTACAAGTTTTGGTAGGTATTATAAATTCTATTTACTGGCTTAAGATAGAAGGAAAATTTGCCCTTACTTCCAGTGCGGAATTCATGTGGCATGTTCTCCGGTTACCGTTGGATTTCTTTTCTCAACGTAATGTTGGAGACGTTGTTTCACGTCAGGATTCCACCTCATCTATAGCGCTTACTCTTATTCATAAAATAGCACCTATGTTCAGTGGAATAGTTTCTCTTTTCTTTTACCTTTTCATTATGATTAAATATAGCTGGGTTCTTACTTTGATAGGAATCGGAGCAACTGCCATAAATATGTTTTTGGCAAGATATATGTCAGAGAAGATGCTTGATTTTCAAAGAGCTTCAATGCCTAATCAGGGAAAACTCATGAGTGTAACGTATTCCGGATTTGAGATGATAGAAACAATAAAATCCACTGGAGCGGAAAGCGGATATTTTGAAAGATGGGCAGGATATTTTGCGAAGCAAAATAATGCTGTTGCAAATATGTCCAAGTTTACACAGTATATCGGAACGATTCCGTCATTTGTCGATAGCATTTCTGGATGTATTTTAGTTCTCTGCGGTATTTATATCATTATGCAGGGACATTTCACGGTAGGTATGCTGGGAGCATTTCAAGGATATTTGTCGATGTTTTTGAGCCCTGTGGGAAGCATTATAGACATATATCAAAACTATATTGGAATGCGCTGTGAAATGGAGCGTGTTGAAGACGTTTTGGATTATCCGGTAGATGTTCCGGAAGTAAGTGAAGAAAGTGTCAAAGATGACACAAAATTAAAGGGTTATGTAAATGTAAAAGGAATAACATTTGGATACGGAAGGCTTGCAAAACCGATTCTTGAAGATTTTAACATGAGTCTTAAACCGGGACAATGGGTTGCGGTTGTAGGAGGAAGCGGAAGCGGAAAATCAACCGTTGCAAAATTGATAACGGGTCTTTACAAACCATGGGAAGGTGAAATAACTTTCGATGGAATGAAAAAGGATCAAATAGATCCGTACAAATTTCACAGTTCGGTAGTAATGGTTGACCAGGACAAAATAATGTTTCACGATACCGTTAAAAATAACATAAGAATGTGGGATGAATCTATAGAGGATTTCTCTGTAACTTTAGCTGCGAGAGATTCCGACATACACAGCGCCATAATTTCGAGACCTGATGGTTACGACCACGTAATAAGCGAAGGCGGAACAGATTTTTCAGGAGGTCAGTGTCAGCGTATTGAAATTGCTCGAGCTCTTGCTCAGGAACCTACGGTTATCATTCTTGACGAAGCAACATCTGCGCTTGATGCTAAAACCGAAAATATCGTAATGAGCAATATAAGAAAATCAGGTTGCACATGTATAGTCATTGCTCATAGGCTTTCAACCATACGTGACTGTAATGAAATAATTGTGTTAGATCATGGTAGGGTTGCCGAGCGTGGTACTCACGATGAACTTATGGCTCAAGGCGGAAAATATAAAGAACTCGTAATAACGGAATAGGAGGTGAGCGGACATGGAAACAAATTTTTTGGAAAGTCAGGTTCAAAGAAGAAGAAGAAGCGATGATGAGATGTTTCAAGGAGCATTTTCGGATTTGCTTTCGATTGTAGGTATAGATACACCCAAAATGCATAAACAAGCTAAGGGAGCTGTTGCTCAGATACTTAGATATCTCGGAAAAGAAATTCCAACGGTTCCTGACAGTGTAGCTACTTTAGACGCTCAGCTTGATTATATGCTCAAACCGTCAAACACCATGAGAAGACGTGTGGAGCTTAACGGTGAGTGGTGGAAAGACAGTATGGGATGTCTTTTGGGTTCAACCAAGGATGGGAATGTGGTTGCGATTTTCCCTCGTAAGTGGGGAGGATACGAATATATAAATGCAGATGGAAATAAGATAAAAGTAAACAGTAAAACTGCAAAGGATATAAATGTGGACGCTTTTTGTTTTTATCGTGCGTTCCCTCTGACATCCCTTAAAATACGTGATTTGATAAAATTTATGATAGAAAGCTTGTCTTTTATAGATGTCGTATTTATTTTATCAGCGTATGCAGTTGCTCAGTTGCTTGGAATGACGGGTCCTATTATTCAGAAAATTATATATAAAAACATAATTCCTTCAGGTACACTTTCACTTATTTGGCCGTTGGCTGCATTCTTTATAGGAAAAACTGTAGGAGAAACGCTTATGTCGATTACGAACAGTATAGTTTCGAATCGCCTTAGCACAAGGATGACTATTTCGGTTAACAGTGCAATAATGATACGTTTTTTCACTTTACCGACTAAGTTTTTCAAAAGTTACACTGCCGGTGAACTTGCAAGCCGAATGGGGTATATAGCTACTCTTTGTCAGATAATCAGAGAATCATTTTCAGCTACTCTTTCAGCTGTTTTCTCTTTGGCATATTTCTTCCAGATGTATCAATACGGACCATCACTTGTGGTACCGGGAATGATTATCGTGGTGGTTACAGTTGTTTATCAGGTATTTATAACTCTTTACAGACAAAAGATATACAAAAAAAGACTTGACCTTGATCCAAAATTACAATCTCTGACATACGCTCTTTTCGGAGGTATACAGAAGATAAAAGTCACCGGTTCTGAGAAAAGAGCCTTTGCAAAATGGGCTGAGAGTTATTCTGAGGTAGAAAAACTTGATTATTCTCCGCCACTTCTCATAAAAATAAGCGGTATTATAGGCCTGATAATATCTACAGTGGGACAAATGGTATTATATTATTGTACAGTTACAACTCATGTAAGCTTAGAGGATTATATGGGATTCAATACCGCTTACGGTTCGGTTACGGGGGCAATAATGTCACTTAGTGCGGTAGCTCTTAAATTTGCCAATCTCGGTCCTATATTAAAGATGATTAAACCTGTTATGGAACAAAAACCCGAAAGTAGCGCCGGACGTAAAATTCCGACATCTCTTTCCGGAAATATTGAAGTTAATAATATTTCTTTTAAATATGATAAAGACGGTCCGACAATTCTTGATAACATAAACCTTAAAGTGAAAAAGGGAGAATATGTTGCAATAGTAGGAAAAACAGGTTGCGGAAAATCAACTTTGATGAGAATTTTACTCGGATTTGAGGACCCTGACACCGGAGCGGTGTATTATGACGGCCATGACCTTTCCGGACTTGATCTTAGAAGTGTTCGTCAAAAAATAGGCGTGGTAATGCAAAACGGTTCGTTGTTCCCGAGTGACATTTTTTCCAACATAATAATAACATCACCCTGGAAAACAATGGATGATGCATGGGAAGCGGCTCGTTTGGCAGGAATAGATAATGATATAAAAGCAATGCCAATGGGTATGCATACGCTGATTTCCGAAGGTTCGGGAGGACTTTCCGGAGGACAGAAACAAAGACTTATGATAGCTCGAGCGATTATAAATAAACCTTCAATATTGTTTTTGGATGAAGCTACATCTGCTCTTGATAACATAACTCAAAGTCACGTGGTAAACAGTATATCTCAGCTTAAAAGTACAAGGATTGTAATAGCTCACAGACTTTCTACAATAAAAAATTGTGACAGAATCCTTGTTATGGATAAAGGAAAAATAGTAGAAGAAGGAACTTATAATGACCTTATGGATAAAAAAGGTGAGTTTTATGAATTAGCTGTTCGTCAAGTAGTTCAGTAATTTTTATAAAATGCAATTCAAGCCTCCTCAAAAAGAGGAGGCTCATTTATTGTTTAGTATTGCAAGTATACTTATTTTTGAATATAGTTTATTTTTAAACTTTATTCGTGTCAATTTTTATTGAAATTTGTTTAAATAACAGTGTGTTTTACAAATTTTTGCATACAAAAGCTCTTTTTGATATAACAACCAAAAACACACAAGTTGCCAAAAAGAGCAAACTAAAAACGAGTAACATGAATTTTTACTGCTACATTTAACAACAAAAATCGGAATCGTACAAATACAGCAAGATTTATATCTAAAAATAGAATCAAACACACAGCGATAATAAAGTTTTGTAACAGTCAACAATAATAAAAACCAGACAAGTAGACAGAAACTGCGTTAATCTTAAGTGTATGAGTAAAGACTTTGATTTTTAATAGAAATGCTGTGTGTAAAGGGTTATTAAAGGGTTATAAGAATTGTGTAAAATATGAAATTGAGATAAAATTTACTTATTATAGTATCTAGCACAACTTAAAAGTTCAATTAATTTTTAATGATCACAAGCGTCATACAAAATGAGTGTTAGTCAACTGGATTAGGAGTAGTATTATTTTTTACATGATTAGTATTTCTTGTAAGTAATTTATTAGTAAGTTTGCAGAATAATCGTTCTGCGAAAACTATCCCTATCACTAGAGTTGATAACATGGCAGTATCTACTATACCTTGAGAATTTATGCCAACTTGACGTAAAAATTTATGTTTATAACCATAGTCTGATTCCGGTACCCCGCTAATTCTACTGTTGGCATGTTTAAACAGGGCAACACGCATATCCCTATTTAGTGTATTTAACTTATCAAATGTGGAACTTCCACCAAAAATACTTTCCATATCTTCATCACTTATTCTGGATATTTTATTATTGTTCAAATTTTTTCTAATCTCTTTCATTTTTACCTCCACTGTAATTAAATTTAAAATATCTTTAATTTTATTAAGTTACAGTTATAA
>JABLTK010046972.1_pt1 | contig 14237 bp, 18 predicted proteins | sample 7160131 | NCBI WGS metagenome assembly JABLTK01 (sample SAMN14651221, study PRJNA627086) | human gut metagenome | isolation source: feces | host: Homo sapiens
CGGGGCCGCGTATCATCATCGCAAAGGATCTGACTCCTTCCGACACGGCGCTGCTCGACCGCACGAATGTGCTTGCTTTCGCCACGGAGTCGGGAAGTAAAACCTCTCACAGCGCGATTCTGGCACGTTCCATGAGAATTCCCGCAATCGTCGGCATGAACCACTTCGTCGAACGGGTGGAAGACGGCGACCGGATGATCATCGACGGTTTTCTCGGAATTGCGATCCTGAACCCGGAAAAGCAGACGATTGAACTTTATGAGCAGAAAGAGAGCCGCAAGGCAAAACTTTACAACGAGCTTCTGCGTGAAACCCAGCTGAAATCGGAGACCGTCGACGGATACCGCATTCATCTTGCCGCCAACGTGGAAAATGCCGATTCTCTGGAGGACATCAAAAAATACGGTGCGTCGGGCATCGGGCTGTTCCGGACGGAATATCTTTACATCAACCGTCCGACACTTCCCACGGAGGAGGAGCAGTTTGAGATCTACAAAAAGGTCGCCACGGCAATGGACGGCCAGGCGGCGATCATCCGGACTCTGGACCTCGGCGGGGACAAGCTCAGCGAGGCGCTCGGCGCGTATCACGAACAGAATCCGTTTCTGGGACTGCGTGCGATCCGGCTGTGTCTGGAAAAACCGGAGATTCTGAAAGTCCAGATGCGTGCGATTCTCCGCGCCGGAGTTTTCGGAAAGATCCGCATGATGTTCCCGATGGTCTCGTGCATGGATGAGCTGAATAAACTTTTGAAGCTTCTGGATGAGGTCCGTTCCGACCTGAAAAATTCCAATATGAAGTTTGACGGCTCCATGGATATCGGGGTCATGATCGAAATCCCGTCCGCGGCGCTGATTGCGGATAAACTGGCGAAGAAGGTGGATTTCTTCAGTATCGGAACCAACGACCTTGTGCAGTATACGCTTGCGGTTGACCGGAACAATGAGAAAGTTGCGCATCTGTATGCCCCGACCAATCCGGTAATTATAGTGCGTGGAAAGAAAGGGCTTGATGGGGGCAAACACCCGGCACTGGAGCCCCAGATCCTTCAGGTGGTTGCAGTAATCCCGGGAGACCTTGAAAAATTCGCAGGTGCCGTCGTAAAGAAACCGCACATCCACGCCCTCGTCCACCTTCCGGGTCAAAACATCCAGGATCTGGCTCCACATGGTCCCCTCTTCAATAATAAAGTATTCCAGAAAGATGGAGCGCTTTGCCTGCTCCAGATCCTGCAGGAAGGCGGCGAAAAAGGCTTCGCCGGAGGGGTAATAGGTGGAGCGGGTGCGGCTGTAGACCGGGAAGCCGCCGGCAGAGGAAAGGTAATGGACCAGGCCTGCTTCCTCCGGATGCTGCCGGCAGAGGGCCTCCTCCGCGCCGGTGGAGGGAAGAACGCCTTCGGATAGCTCCTTGACCTGCGCCAGCCTGCGGCGCAGAGCCCGGTGGCCGATGTCCAGCTGGGTATAGGCATAAAAGGCGGCGGCAGGCAGCGGCGCCACCAGCAGAAAGACCAGCCAGGTGATGGTGTAGGTAGGCTCGGCGTGGCGGTTCACCAGATAGATGGCCATCACCGCCGTCAGCAGCGTGACGATGCCGTAGTAATGGGCGGCGTAGCGGGCGAAGCGCATGGAAAGCGACACCAGCAGGCCGGCCTGCAGCAGCACCAGCAGCAGGATCACGCCCATCCGGCTGAACACCAGATGCAGAAGCCCTCGTTTGCTCCTGCGCAGCAGGGGAGAGGAGGATTTGGAAGACATAAGACTCCTTTCCGGCGGCTCAGAGAAGCTCCGCCAGGTTGATGATGGGAATATTCCGCAGGGCGGCCTGCCGGACGGTATAGGCCGTGCCGCCGGTGGAGCGGGTGAGATAACAGATGCAACCGTCGGCCGATTCCGCCAGCACCCGGTCCCGGGTGAGAAAACAGCCGCTGTAATAATGGCCGGCGGTGTAGCGCACAAGATCGGCTCGGGCCAGAAGGGCCTCGTAGCGAAGCCGGTCCCGGTGGGGGTAGCGGGCCGCCTGCGCCGTATAGGGCAGGATCATCCAGAGCCGCAGCCGGGGATCCTCCGCCTTCAGCTCCAAAACGGTCTCCGCCGCCAGCAGGTCAAAGCCCATGGCGCCGCCGCTGAGAAAATCGGTATAGCCCTCCTCGGCAGCCAGCAGCAGCTGCCGCCGCAGAAGCTCCCGCAGGGGTCCCGGGTCTGCCGGAAGCGTCCGGTGCCCGGTGAAAATACAGAGCTTGCCCAGAAAACGCCCTCCTCTCACGGATATCAGGGCTATTATAACATATTTTTTCCGGCGCTTCAACGGCCGCGGCCGCAAGAAAAATAAAAAGAAAACGGGAAGAAGCGGCGAAAAGGGTTGACAGCGGCCTGCAAAATCCTTTATAATACATGGTGCGTTATCGTCACCGGCATGCGCTTGAAGGGGTTCGAGCCCGTGCCGGTGTCAATAACAGCTTGAATCAGGAGGTGTGGAACATGCTTCGTACCTATCAGCCCAAAAAGCGTCAGCGCCAGAAGGAGCACGGCTTCATGAAGCGCATGAGAACCCGCAATGGCCGCAAGGTTCTGGCTCGCCGTCGTGCGAAAGGCAGAGCGCGTCTGTCTGCTTAAGCTTTCCAGCATACAGGAATTAAGACCGCAGAGCCTGCGGTCTTATATTTTAACACACTGTGGATGATCGGGGAAAGCAACCATGAAAAAGACCCTTCCCATCAAGGAAAACCATGTGTTCCGCAGCCTTTATGCCAAGGGAAAGTCGGCGGCGCGGAAGGGCATGGTGCTCTATGTGCGCAGGCACAGGAGCCCGGCGGTGAACCACTTGGGGATCACCGTTTCTGTAAAATTGGGCTGCGCCGTGGTGCGAAACAGGATCCGGCGCAGGCTCCGGGAGGTCTATCGGCTCAACGAGACTCGCCTGAAGGGCGGATTTGACATCGTCATCGTGGGCCGGCGGGCGGCGGAGGAGATGCCCTTTGATCAGCTCCAGACCGATTTCCTGCGGCTCTGCAAGCAGCTTGGCCTGCTGGAGGAGCAGGATGCGTAAGGTGCTGATCTGGTGTATCCGGTTTTATCAGAAGAATTTATCGGCCCGAAAGGGCGGCCCCACCTGCAGATTCCACCCAACCTGTTCGGAATATGCACTGGAGGCCATTCAGCGCCATGGCGCCCTTTGCGGCGGTGCGCTGGCTCTCTGGCGGATCCTGCGGTGCAATCCGCTCTGCAAGGGCGGGTTTGACCCGGTGCCGGAGAAGCTTACATTTTTTCACAAAAACAAAAAGGAGAACGGTACATGAATTTTCTCTATACGATCTTCTCCACCCCCTTCGGCTATGTGATGCGGCTGATCTATCAGGTCGTGGGCAGCTATGGCTGGTCCATCTTCCTGTTCGCGCTGCTGGTGAAGATCCTGATGCTGCCGCTGGGCTTCAAGCAGAAGCGCTCCATGATGGAGGTCCAGCGGATCCAGCCCAAGGTGGAAAAGATCCAGAAGACCTATGCCCGGGATCAGCGGAGGATGCAGGAGGAACTGCAGAACCTCTACGATCAGGAGGGCGTCTCGCCCATAGCGGGCTGCGGCACCTCGCTGATCATTCTGCCGGTCATGTTCGGTCTGTATGGCGTCATCCTGCAGCCGCTGACCTATTTTATGCAGCTGACGGCGGCGCAGATCAGTGAGATCGCCACCCGGCTGGGCGTGGAGATGACCGGCGGCTATGCTCAGATCAATCTGGCCCATCAGATCTATCTCAACTTCGACAAGGTTGCGGATGTTTCCGCAAAGCTGATGCCCGTCAGCTTCACCTTCGGCCCCATCAATTTGGCGGAAGCCGCCAATTTCAAGCAGTTTTCCGTGCAGTGGGTCATCCCCATCCTGGCGGCGCTGTCCTCTCTGGGCCTTTCCTGGCTGACGCAGAAGCTCTCTTCGCAGAACGCCAACCCCCAGGCGCAGGCCAGCAACCGGATGATGATGTTCATGATGCCCCTGATGTCCCTGTGGTTCTGTTTTGCCCTGCCTGCGGGCCTGGGCGTTTACTGGATCTCCAACAATGTGCTGTCTGCCGCGCAGGAGTATTTCCTCACCAAGTGGATGCGGAAAAAGCTCAAAAGCAGCAGCGAGCAAGAATAAAAAGAAGGCGGGAAACAGTTCATGAAGTATATTGAAACAAAAGGCGATACGCTGGACGCCGCCATTGAGAGCGCGCTGCAGCAGCTGGGTCTGACGCGGGAGGAGGTCTCTGTGGAGGTCCTGCAAAAGCCCAAGGCGGGCTTTTTGGGCATTGGCAAGGAGCCGGCCATCGTGCGCGTCTCCTATGAGGTCAGCCCTGCAGGCCGTGCCGTGGAGTTTTTGGAGGGTCTGCTGGTCCGCTTTGGCACGCCGGCCAACATCGAGACGGAGGAGGACCTTTCGGAGCGGAATATCCGCCTGAATCTGGTGGGCGAAAATATGAACGCCGTCATCGGCCACCATGGCGAGACGCTGGATGCTATCCAGTATCTGACCAACATCGTGACCAACCGGAAGGAAGAGGAGCGGTGGCGGGTCACGGTAGACACCGAGAATTACCGCGCCAAGCGGGAGGAGAGTCTGGTGGCGCTGGCCAACAAGACCGCCCAGAAGGCGCTGAAATACCGCAAGCCCGTGGCGCTGGAGCCCATGAATCCCCATGAGCGCCGCACCATCCACGCGGCCCTGCAGGAGGTGGAGGGCGTCACCACCTATTCCGTGGGCACCGAGCCCAACCGGAAGGTCATCGTGGCGCCGGAGGGCATGGCTCCCGCGCAGGATGCCAGCCGTAGCCAGGGCGGCAAAAAGCCCGCCCCCCGCCGCCATCGCAGCGGCAAGGGCGGCAGAAAGCCCGCGCCGCGGCCGCAGAACGCCGAGCCCCGGCAGGAAAACGACTGATCCGCACAAGAACCGCACAGATCCGAAAGCGGCCCGATCCGGGCCGCTTTTTTGCGCGGAGCCGGCCTGCGCCGCAGCGTTAAAAAGCGCTTTTGCAGAATAACAGATCACAATGGCAAATTCCTGTCAAAGATATTTTCTAACAATCAGAAATTTGCTTGAAATTTTTCGGGGATTCAGGTATAATCAAAATACACATGCTGCAATGGAGGGCGCGTTATGGATGAGATCGATGTTAAGATCCTGAAATGTCTCCGCAATAATGCCCGGGAAAACGCCAGCGTCATCAGCGATAAGGTAAATATGTCGGTTTCCGCCGTGATCGAGCGGATCCGCAAGCTGGAGGCCTCCGGCCTGATCGTGAAGCATACCACCATCCTGAGCTCGTCCAAGGCGGGCAAGGATGTGAACGCCTTCCTTTCCGTCAGCCTGGAGCATCCGAAATATAACGAGCGGTTCCATGCCTTTGTGAAGGAAAACCGGGAGATCCTGGAATGTCATTACATCACCGGCGACTTTGATTTCATGCTCCGCGTGGTGACAGACAACACCCAGAGCCTGGAGCATCTGCTCAATGCGGTGAAGGCGCTGCCCGGCGTTTCCAACACCAGGACCATCCTGATCCTCTCCACCGTGAAGGAAGAGCATTCTGTGGATCCGGATGAGCTGTTGCGATAGGGCAAATTTCACAGAAACTCAGGACAAGTTTAACAAAAACATTGTTTTTGCTTGACAAAACCTGTGCGAAAGAGATATACTGCCCTTATAGCAGAAAAACATTGCGGACCGGAAAGGAGAGACCGTGGCTATTTTGCCGGAAAAAAACGCGATGAGGGAGGAAGAAGCCTTCGCCGCGGAGTATTCCCGTCTGGTCTCCCGTCTGGTGCGGCCCTATTTTCTGCAGGGCGGCGATCAGGACGACCTCTATCAGGAGGGCATGATCGGCCTGCTGAAAGCCATCCGGAGCTATGACCCCGAAAAAAACGACCATTTCGAGGCGTATGCAGCCCTCTGCATCCGCCGTCAGCTCTACGACGCCATCCGCCGTTCCGCCAAGACCTCCCTGCGGGAGGAAGACGCGCTGCGGCAGCTGAGCCTTTCGGCCCGGGAAGCGCCCGATCCGGAGACGCAGCTTTTGGCGAATGAATCGGAAAAAGAGATCAAAGCTGCGCTGCAAGGCCTATTGTCAGATTTTGAAGGATCGGTCCTGTCTCCCTACCTGGAAGGATACTCCGTCCGCGAGATCGCAGAGCGTCTCGGCTGTACAGCAAAATCCGTGGGCAACGCCATCCTGCGGATTCGGCGAAAGCTGGCGCAATATTTATCCCAAGGCGAAAACAGGTGAAAGCCTGTTCGCATATAACACTATCACCGCAACGCGGAAAAGAGAGGTAACTACCATGTACGAAGACAAGACTTTAGTGTGCAAAGAGTGCGGCAAGGAATTCGTTTTCACTGCCGGCGAGCAGGAGTTTTACGCTGAGCGCGGCTTCCAGAACGAGCCCCAGCGCTGCAAGGCCTGCCGTGACGCAAGAAAACAGGCGGCCCGTGGCCCCCGTGAGTACTTCACCGCAACCTGCGCCGCTTGCGGCAAGGAAGCCAAGGTCCCCTTCGAGCCCAAGACGGATCGTCCTGTCTATTGCTCTGAGTGCTTCGCCAAGATGCGTGAGCAGGCCTGATTCCTTTTATAGATCGACCGTGAAGAAACGCCGCACAAGCGGCGTTTCTTTTTGCCCTGTTTCTGAAATTTTTGTTGAAAAGCGGGGCAGGCTATTGTATAATCATGGTGTCAAAAACTAAAACAGGAGGAAACATGCAAATGACCGTTACCAAAGACAGCCTGATCGGCGATATTCTGGATCATGATATCGAGACCGCGCAGTTCTTTTTCGAGATCGGCATGGGCTGCCTTGGCTGCCCCCATTCCCGGATGGAGAGCGTTGCCGAGGCCTGCGCCGTCCACGGCACCGATGCCGACGCGCTGGTGAAGAAGATCAACGAGTTCCTGGCCACCAAGCAGTAAGGCGGGAATACGGCAGATCGCTGTGCAAACCAGGGGGCCTGCCCCTGGTTTGCTTTTTATCGTCATAAAAAAGGAGGAGAAGCCGATGGAGCTGACGCCCAGACTGGCGCTGGCGGCGGAATACTGCCGGGGGAGCCGGCGGGTCATTGATGTGGGCTGCGACCATGCCTATCTCTGCATCGCGCTGGTGCGGCAGGGCGTGGAGCTGGCCTGGGCCTACGATCTGCGGCCCGGCCCGCTGGCGGCCGCCAGAGAGCATATCCGGCAGATGGGGGAGACGGAGCGGATCCGCACGGTGCTCTGCCCCGGGCTGGAGAGCTTTTCGCCGGAGGACGCGGATACGGTGGTGATCTGCGGGATGGGCGGCGAGCTGATGGCATCCATCCTGCAGGCCGCCCCCTGGACGGGAGACGGGCGGCACCGGCTGGTGCTGCAGCCCATGACCCACGGCGAACGGCTGCGCCGCTTTCTGGCGGAAAACGGCTATACCGTGGAGCGGGAGGGCCTTGCCCGGGAGGGCGGACGGCTTTACACCCTGCTGCAGGTAAGGGGCGGCGAACCGCCGATGGGAGAAAACAATGCTTATCTCTTTACCGATCTGCTGGCGCAGGACCCGCTGTTTCCCGCCTTTTTGGAAAAGGAACGGGAAAAATGGCAGCGGGCCGCGGCGGGAAAGCGGCAGGCGGGGCTCCCCACCCGGGAGGAGGACGCGATCTTGAAACGACTGGAGGAATGGAGCCATGGCGCTTGATACCCTGATCATTGCGGGGCTGGCCGCCGAGCTGGACCGCCGTCTGGCGGGGGCGCGGGTGGATAAGGTCACCATGCCCCGGCGGGACCGCATCGTCCTGCATCTGCGGGCGGCGGAGGGCAATGTGCGGCTGCTTTTGTGCGCCGGAAACGCCGCCAGAGTCCACCTGACCCAGGAAAAATTTGATAATCCGGAGACGCCGCCCATGCTCTGTATGCTGCTGCGCAAGCAGATGGCCGGCGGCCGGATCCTCAGCGTGACCCAGCCGGAGCACGAGCGTCTGCTGGAGTTGCGCTTTACAGCGCTGGACGAGCTGGGCGTGGCGGCAGAAAAACGGCTGATCTGCGAGATGATGGGCCGGATGACCAATCTGATTTTGGTGGGGCCGGAGGACATCATCATCGCCTGCACCCATGCCGCCAGCTATGAGACCTCGGAGCGGGCGGTGCAGCTCGGCCTGCGCTATCGCCTGCCCTTGCGGCAGGACAAGCCCTCCCTCTGGAGCCTTTCCGCGGGACAGCTGACGGAGCTTTGCCGGGCCTGTCAGGGGGATCCCATGGCCCTCTGCGACCGGATCGCCGGGCTTTCTCCCCGCATCGCCCGGGAGATGGTCTTCCGGGGCGGCTCGCCGGAGGGAACGGCGGCAGAGCTGCTGGCCCTGCAAACGGCGGAGCCGGAGCCCTGGCTGCTGGAAAAAAGCGACGGCAGCCGGGAGCTTGCCGCCCTGGAAATTCGACAGGATCCCAATACAAAGTGTATAAAACGCGATTCTTTTTCCGAACTGTTGGATGATTTTTATCGGGAACAGACGAAAAAGGAGGATCTGCGGGCGCTGAACGGCAGCATCGTCAAGACCATGACCACCCGGCGCAACCGGCTGCAGCGGAAGCTGGCAGGGCAGAAGCAGGAGCTTTTGCAGGCGGAGGAACGGGAAGCCCTCAAGCGCACCGCCGATCTGATCACCGCCAATCTCTATGCCATCCGTCCGGGCATGAAAAGCGTGGAGCTGACGGATTATTTCGACCCTGCCCTGCCGCAGGTGCGGGTGGAGCTGGATCCCCAGCTTTCGCCCCAGGAAAACGCCCAGCGGCTCTTTTCCAAATACACCCGGCTGAAGCGGGCGGAGGAAGCCCTGCGCCGGCAGATCGCGCTGGGGCAGGCGGAGCTGGAATATGTGGAGGCCGTCCTTTACACCCTGTCCTCCGCCGGCGATGCCGCCCAGATCCGGGAGATTCAAGAGGAGCTGGTGCAGGCGGGCTATCTGCGTCCCACGGAAAAGGGCCGGCGCAAGCCAAAGCCCGCCCTCTTCCATCCCCGGGCGTTTACTGTAGATGGCGGGCTGACCGTCCTTTGTGGCCGCAGCAATCGGGAAAACGACGAGCTGACCCATCGGCGCGCCGCCAAAACGGATCTTTGGTTCCATGCCCGCAATGTGCCAGGAAGCCATGTGGTCCTGCTGACGCAAGGGCAGCAGCCATCGAAGCTGGCGCTGGAGCAGGCGGCGGGCATTGCGGCCTATTACAGCAGCGTTGCTGGCCAGCCTCGGGTCGCGGTGGACTATACCCAGGTCCGCCGGGTGAAAAAGCCCCAGGGCGCCCGGCCGGGCATGGTGAATTATTTTGAATTCCAGACCATTCTGGCCGTCCCGGCGCTGCCGGAGGAGAAATAACTGCTTTTTTTGGAATCTTTTGCCCCCTTCTCTCACACAATACAGGAGAAGGGGGCGAGCTTTTTGAGATCAAAACAACAAGGTTGGCCGCTGGCGCTGAGCCTGCTGATCGTCTTTGCCGTGGGCGGGCTCTCCTATCTGCTGACGGGGAAGGCGGCCATGGACCGCTATGCCGCCCTGCCCAAGCCGCCGCTCTCGCCGCCGGGCTGGCTTTTTCCGGTGGTGTGGACGGTGCTGTATGGGCTGATGGGCGTTTCCGCCTGGCTGGTCTGGAAAAAGGCCGGCTGGAGCCGGGCGCTGGAGCCTTACGGCCTGCAGCTTCTGCTGAACGCCGCCTGGTCGCCGGTGTTTTTCCGGCTGGAGCTTGCCTGGGCGGCCTTTGCCATTTTGGTGGCGCTGGAAGCCGTCATCCTCTGGATGATCGCGGCCTTCCGCCGGGTGGACCGGCGGGCGGGGGACCTGCAGATCCCCTACGCCCTGTGGGTGGCCTTTGCGGGCTATCTCAATGCCGCCGGGGCGCTGCCGCAGGAATAGGGCTTGCAGGCTGCGGGAAACTGTGGTAGAATGAAACCAAACACAGAGAAAGAGGTGCGGCAATGCACGACTAAAGACACGGAATGAATGGTAAACCGGCCAGAGCTCACAGGGTGGGCTTTGTTTCGTTGCCGTCCATTCGGTGGCTGAAGAAGGTCGTGTTTGCCGTTTTGTGTTTTTCGTGCCAAAATGGGCTTTTTGCGCGCTTTTCAGCTTCCGTCCGGAGGGCAACGCCGGGACGGAAGCTTTTTTGTTTGAAAAAGGAGGCGCTGCATTGGAAATACAGGATCTCAGCCTTTGGCTGAAGCAGGACGGCCGGCCCCTGCTGGAGCATTTCTCCATGTCTCTGCTGCCGGGGGACAAGGCGGTCATCATCGGCGAGGAGGGCAACGGCAAGTCCACGCTGCTGAAATATCTTTACGATCCCGCGCTGACGGCGGAGTATTGCCATGGCGAGGGCCGGGTGATCTGCCGGGGAAGGCCGGCCTACCTGCCACAGACGCTGCCGGCATTCCTTTGGGAGACGCCGGTGTGCGAGCTGGTGCCGGCGGAGGGCCTTTATGCCCATCCCCAGCTGCCGGAGGAGCTGGGCCTTTGCTGGGAGCTGCTGCTTTCCCGGCGGCCTATTGGGAAGCTCTCCGGCGGGGAAAAGGTCAAGGTGCAGCTGGCCGGGCTGCTCTGCGCAGAGCCGGATGTTTTGCTGCTGGATGAGCCCACCAACGACCTGGATATTGAAACGCTGGAATGGCTGGAGGGCTTTTTGCAGCAAACACGGCTGCCGGTGCTTTACATCTCCCACGACGAGACGCTGATCCGCCGGACGGCCAATCGGATCGTCCATCTGGAACAGCTGATCCGCAAGAGCCGCTGCCGGGCCACGGTGACCCGGGCGGGCTATGACGAATACCTGGCCTTTCGCCGCAGCAGCTTTGCCCATCAGGCGCAGGTGGCCCAAAAGCAGCGGGACGACTACGACCGCCAGCTGGAGCGTTGGCGGCAGATCTACCAGAAGGTGGAGCAGGCCCAGGGCGCTATTTCCCGGCAGAATCCCAGCGGCGGACGGCTGCTGAAAAAGAAGATGCATTCGGTCCTCTCCATGGAGCGGCGCTTTACACGGGAAAAAGAGGCGTTTCTGGATTTCCCGGAGGAGGAAGAGGCCATCGTGGCCCGGTTTGATCCGGCGGTCCGGCTGCCGGCGGGCAAGCTGACGGTGGACTTTTCTCTGCCGGAGCTGCGGCGGGGCGACCGGGTGCTGGCCCGGGACATCCTGCTGCAGGTCAAGGGCGGCGGACACATCGGCATCACAGGAAAAAACGGCGCAGGCAAGTCCACCCTGCTGGCGGCGCTGCGGCAGTCGCTTTTGACCCGGCGGGACATCACGCTGGGCTATATGCCGCAAAATTACAGCGAGGTTCTGCCGGATGGATGCTCTGCCACGGAGTATCTTGCGCCAATGGGTGATAAGGAGAGCATCACGCAGGCGCGGACGCGGCTGGGCAGTCTGCGCTTTACCCATGAGGAGATGACCTGCCCCCTCTCGGCCTTGTCCGGCGGACAGCGGGCCAAGGTCCTGCTGCTGGATATGGTGCTGCGGCGGGCAGATGTTTTGCTGCTGGATGAGCCCACCCGCAATTTCAGTCCCCTTTCCGGCCCGGTGGTGCGCGGCGCACTGGCGGAATTCGGCGGCGCCATCGTCAGTGTCTCTCATGACCGGAGCTATCTGGAGGAGGTCTGCCAGCAGGTGTATGCGCTCACGGAGACCGGCCTGATCCGGCAAGCATGAAGCAGGCGCGGAGGGTGTTCCTCCGCGCCTTTAGCGCATCAGCAGCCGCACCGCCACACCGGACATGAGAAACGCCGCCAGATCAGCGCAAAGAGCCGCGGGAAGCGCGTAGCGGGTGTTTTTCAGGCCGAGACAGGCGGAATAGACGGCGATGGTATAGAAGCTGGTCTCGCTGCTGCCCAGCATGACGGCGGCGATCCGTCCGGCGGTGCTGTCCGGCCCGGCCTGGGCGATGACGGAAGCGCCCACCGATAGCGCCCCGCTGCCGGAAAAGGGCCGCAGCAGCGCCAGCGGCAGACATTCCTCCGGAATGCCCAGCGGCCGCAGAATGGGGGCCAGCGCATGGGAAAACAGGGCGATGGCGCCGCTCTCCCGGAGCATGCTGATGGCCACCAGCATGGTAAGCACTGCGGGGAAGATCTGAACGCATACCCGAAGCCCGGAGCGCATACCGCAGATCAGCGCGTCGTAGAGATCCACGCCGCGGCAAAGCCCATAGATCAGCGTGAAGGCCACGATCAGCGGCACGATATAGTCCGTCATGGGCAGAGCCTCCGCAGCAGGCGCGCCGCCGCGATGCCCACCGTCACAGAAACGGCGCTGGCCAGCCAGACGGCGGGCAGGATATCGTAAGGGGAGGTGCAGCCGTTGGCCGCCCGGACTGCGGCAACAGAGGTGGGCAGCAGCTGGATGGAGGCCGTGTTGATGACGATCAGCAGAAAGACCCGGTGGCAGGTCTCGCCCCGGCTCTCCGCCAGCGTATGCAGCCGCCGGGCGGCCCGGAGCCCTGCCGGCGTTGCGGCGGAGCCAAGGCCCAGAAGATTTGCGGCCATATTCTGGGAGATGGCGGCCCGGGCCTCCTCGTCCTTCCCGTCGGGGCCGAAGAGCCGGGAGATCAGCGGCTGCAGCAGCCGGGCGATCCCCTTGGAAAGGCCGCTGCGGTCCATGACCTCCATCAGCCCGCTCCAGAAGCAGAGCGTCCCGCCGATGGACAGCATCAGCTGCACCGCCTGTCCCGCGCCGGTGATGCTGGCCTGGGAGACCTCCGGCATACGCCCCAGCAGCACCCCGAAAACAAACGCCGCCGTCAGCAGCAGCACCAACACCCGCGACATCAACATACCTAAAAACCTCCCGAAGATTTCTGACAGAATCCACATAAACCGGGGTAAAAAACAGGCAAGAATTGTCAGGCTTTGCGGTTGACAGTTCCTGTAAAAACAGGCAGAATAAAAGCACTACGAGTTTGAAGGAGCATTGCTATGAAATCCACTGGCATCGTCAGACATATTGATAATCTTGGCCGCATCACCCTGCCCATCGAGCTGCGTAAGAGCCTGGATATGGCTTGCGGCGATCCCCTGGAGATCTATACTGAGGTCAATTCCGTGGTGCTGCGCAAGCACGAATCCAGCTGCGTTTTCTGCGGCAGCAGCAAGAAGGTCACGCTGTTTAAGGACAAGTGCATCTGCGACAACTGCAGAAGAGAGCTCTCTCTGTAACCGAAGACTGCGCCGGAGGGCGTTCCCCGCAAACTGGTTTTGCGGGGCTTCTTTTTTTCTTCCGGAAGCGCCGGAAGGGCAGCGCAGGCGACGGGCCGCGGCTGCTTTCTCTTCAAGCAATGCGCCGGCAAGGAAAAATATGCGGCGCAGACGGAAAATTCATGGTTTTGTTCTTTACTTTTTCCGGCGTCTTGGGTATGATAAAAGGACAACAAACGCTCCGCGGCGGCAAAGGAGAGACGGATATGAAGAAGGAAAAGGTCAAGGACTATACAGAACATCTGATCGGCGCGGTGAACAAGAGCACCGGCCAGAAGATCAAGGAATTTTTCTTTGGCAGCGGCAAGACCACCAACTGTTACCGCGCCCGGCACCGGACGGATAATATCCGGCTGCTCTGGATGGAGGCCGCCCGCTGGGGCACGGTCTATTGCTATCCCTGCGCCCTGGAGACGGAGGACGAGATCCTGGTCTTTGAGACGGGCGCCGCCCTGGACTGCAAGGAAAACAACGCCCGGCTGGTGAAAAAATGGACCGGGCTGGTCAATCAGGAAAATATCGTCACCGACTACGAGGTGGAGGAGCTGAAGAAGGACGACTTCTACGATCTCTTCAAGCAGTACCGGAAGGACGATCTGGATCGGGCCATCGCCCGGGCCGAGCGGGAAAACGGCATCGTCCATCCGGAGGAAGCAGAGGAAGAAGCAGAGGAAGAAGCGCCGGAAGCGCTGGCCCAGCCGGAGGAGCCGGAGACGCTGGCCGAGGAGGCCCAGCGGGAGGACGGCGACGGGGAAGAAAACTGAAAAAACAGGCCCTGACCGCATTTGCTGGTCAGGGCTTTTTCATGGGCTTTCAGGCGCTTACAGGCCAAAGCCGCCATCAACGCTCAGAGTCTGGCCAGTAATGAAGGCGGCCCGCTCCGAGCAGAGAAACAAAACAGCTTCAGCGACCTCCTCCGGGCGACCGATGCGGCCCAGGGGCGTTTCCTCCGCCAGCGCCGCCATGGTGTCCCCGTCGAAGCAGGCGCACATGGGCGTGTCGATAACGCCGGGGGCCACGCAGTTCACCCG